>Ga0265300_10000296_pt1 | contig 52644 bp, 88 predicted proteins | sample AusTroGonzalo_MG_FD_193482 | JGI IMG/M metagenome (GOLD analysis project Ga0265300, IMG submission 193482) | Bovine rumen microbial communities from tropical cattle in Woodstock, Queensland, Australia - Gonzalo_03 | ecosystem: Host-associated > Mammals > Digestive system > Stomach > Rumen ... | reverse complement strand
AAAAATAGTCAATTTTGAATATAAAATATTCACAAAAATAATATCATTTTATTGTATAAAATATTCAATATTGACAAGTTTTTATATATTTTGTATTATTTTGTAAAAGGAAGTTAAAAAGAATGAGCGCAAGCAAGCAATTAAAAATAGTAATGACAAAAAAGAATATAAAGCCCGGCGCCGTTGCGGATGCTTTGGGCGTGGATCCTCAGGTATTTTATACAAAACTTTATCGGGACACTATGAAATATAACGACGTTGAAAAGATCGCGGATGCTTTGGGCTGTGATATTGTTTTTCAGGATAAAGAAACGAAAGAAATATATTGAAATAAAAGAACAAACTGCGGCCGGGTATCCGGTCCAGAAATAAAAAGAAATTGCTGCAGCATGTGAAGCAGTAAAACGGCGCTTAGTTGGTGATATATTCCCGGCGCGGGTTCCCTTGTGGGATCCGGTCGGGCTTTTTTATTTTCAAGGGGTTTTAATATGAAAAAATATTGCACTTTAAAAGAACGAAAAGAAGCGGCGCGGATCCTGGCAGCGCGTGAGGGCCTCGAAAAAATGAATGATGATATTATACAACGTGTCGGATCAATGTCCGATAGTGAAGTATTGAACTTCTTAGATGATAATATAAAAGCCGCCGCGGATGCTGTGCAAGTGTTAACGCCTGGAAGCGTTGACGAACTGACGCCGGCAGCGGATCCGGATCTCTTATATAATGCTTTGGTTGATATCGTAAACAATTATATTATTTCGAATAATTGGGACGCTGAGAAAATAACGCCGCTGCAGTGGGGCGCTTGCTGCATGGCTGCGGGGCGGTTTGCTCGTTCTCGTTCGTTTTTCCGGGGCGTTCCTATGAATGAAAATACACACAACGGCATAAAAGAACTTAACGCGATCAACGGTATAGATGCGGCAGCGGTAGCCGGGGCGCTTCCTGTATGGCTCGAATTATGCAATAAATACAATAAAACGCCGCTTAAATCGGATTTTTTACACTTTGTCGGCGTATATTATGAGTGGCTTTTTGAAAAAAAGGGCGATGGGGTAAGCCCTGCGCGCACTCTCTTAATACAAAAACTTGACGCAATCCAGGCGGACGGGCTGCGGCATCGTGTACTTAATCCGAAAGAGTCGCCGATCGGGCCGATCTTCCTATTAAAAGCGGATCATGGACTGGTAGAAGCGCAAAAAGTGACAGTTGAACACGTAAAAACCGACGCAAGCGGGGCCGCTTTGCCTGTTTTCGGTGCGGATCCTGTCCAGATAGACGAAAACGGCATAAAATAGCGGTTTTTAGGGCTTTAAAAGTAAATAAAATTATACATTTATTAACTTTTGCGGGTTCCTGGCGCTTATTTTGGGCGGTTCCGGGTGTGGGTGTTTTGCCGAAATTGTGAAGGGGCGGGGGTAACCCCTCTCTCCGCCGAAAAATCGAAGGCGGGTGTACCCTGAAAAAGTGCCTAATAGCAAGGGTTTCGGGAATTTTAGCAGTAAAAAAAGAGGTTTTGTATTTCCCCTATGGGAAAATGACACCTTTGGATAAATGAGAGGGTAAAAGGATGCCGACAATTGGTTCAGTGACAAAGACAATACGCTTCAACCCTACTGATTTAGGGCAAATCGAAGCGATAATGAAAAAAGAAAATACGACATTTAATAATGCGGTTCACCTTCTTATCAACGGAAATTCGGGTACACCCAAAGAGAAGAAGATTCCGAAGTCTGACTATGAATCTATAGCTGAGATGGCGAGATTGATGCAGGTGTCTACTGATGGATTATTGACAGCGTTGAAAGACGCATTGGAAGAAGGGACCTTGTATTATACGAATGGCAAATTGATAAATCCGAGATATGAAGAATTTGAAAGGGCATGCGGAGATAAGGATATAGATAGGATCCTTAACAGCATGATACGGTCATTATAAATGGTTACCTATAAAAAATCGTGTCCGGTTCCGCGAGAAGTATTCGAAGAATGTGCGAAGGCGGCGGCACCTTACTTATTTGCTTATGATACAGAGAGTTGGAATATGTGTCGGGAACGTGGGTTGTTACTTGACTATATAATCAAGCCCGAAGATGCGGCGAAGGTAGTCAAATTAAGTGCGCCTACATTTAGGAAAAGGGCGAGACAGAGTTTGCTGCCGGATAAGTTTGGAGAATTGCCTGACTATTTCTATGAAACCCCGAAAAAGAAGAAGGCGGAAACGGCAAAAGATTTAGTGGTATTTGACGATGGCGAGTAAAGAATTGGTCCGAGCGTGGACTTCTTATGAAAATTGGATAGAGAAGCATGGAGTATCGGATGATGTGTTAAAAGCTATGGTAATGGCGTCTCAGGTAGCGTTTAATGAACAGGACTTCGAGTACGCTATGAAAATCAAGGACTATACGATAGAGAGTATCGAGAGAATCATCCGAGAAAAGACGAATGGGACGTTTGGTATGTTAGAGAATTACGCCCAGGAGAATAAGACGTGGTATGACTATCTCGAATGGCACTATGAGACCTTGTTGGCCGCATCCGTATATGACTTTGATAGTTTTTATCTGTATATCGAGAGAGACAGGAAGCGGAAAGAGCGCTTTTACGAACCGAGACGAGATAAATTGAAACGAGTGTCGGATGCCTTAATGGATATCGAATATAAGGATGTTAAGGAAGCATTCTTGCATACGCCGCCGAGAATCGGGAAATCGCAACTTATAACCGGGTATGTATCATGGCATTGTCCGAAGGATAGTGAGCATTCAAACCTTTATGTGACGCATAAGGAAGATTTAGGCGGGGCGTTTTTGGATGGTGTTATGGAAATATGGACAGATCCGACATACCGGTTCCATGACGTGTTTCCTGAGACGAAAATTGCTTCAACGAATGCGAAGTCTCATAAGATTAACCTGGATAGAGACAAGAAGTATGCCACATTGTCGGGTAAAGGGCTTGAATCGGGGTTAAATGGTGAATATGACGCCTATGGATTATTGATACTTGACGATATTCTGGAAGGTGTGCAGGACGTACTTTCACCGGACGTATTGAAGAGAAAAAGAACGATATATCAGAATAATGTACTTTCGAGAGCGAAGGAAAATTGCAAGATTATCAATGTAGGTACAATATGGGCCACGAACGATATTTATATGCAGCGCCGAGAGACGTTAGAGACAAATCCTGAATTTAAGGATAGGAAAACGGTTTCTATTATCATTCCTGCGTTGGATCCCGAAACAGATGAATCGAATTTTGATTATGATTACGGAGTTGGATATTCGACACAGGCCTATCGACAGAAAAGAGCGGAGTTTGAAGAAAACGACGATTTAGCGGGTTGGTGGTCTCAGTATCAGCAGAACCCTATTGACAGAAAAGGGGCAGTATTCAGACCGGAAAGCATGAGATATTATAAGGTTCTCCCGGAAGAGAAGCCTTTGAAGATAATAGCGCATGGCGATACGGCTTTAGGTGGCGGCGACTTTACTTCTTATCCGATTATATACGTTTATGAGAACGGCGATTGGTATTTAGAGGACGTTGTATTCGATAATTCGGAGAAACACGTCACACAGCCGCAGATTATTTCAAAGATAAAATTGCATCATATTAAAAATACGCATTTCGAATCGAACCAGGGCGGCGAAGGATACGCAGACGATATAAAGAGACAGGTCAAGGAAGCAAGAGACATAACCTGGCATGTAAATATCTCAACAGATTGGGCGCCTTCTACGAAACGAAAAGCGCAGCGTATATGGGATTGTGCAGAACAGATAAGACATATTTACTTCAAGGATCCTCAGCATAGACACGAACAGTATCGAAAGTTTATGAATAATCTGTTTAGTTTCTCTATGAATATGACAAAGAAGCAGCACGACGACGCGGCAGATAGTTTGGCAGGACTTATAGATTTTGACGAAAACGGAAGTGGAGTAGCAACGGCCACAATAACAGGAAGTTTGTTTTAGGAGGTTAATATGGAACAATGGCAGCCGCCGAAATTCGGACCTAAAAAGGATGATGAAGAAGTGTGCTATACCGTAGCGATAGCAAATCTTCCTATGATCCCTGATAGAAATGTAAAGAAATTCATTAAATACATAGAAAAACTCGAAGGGTTCCAGGGCTTATATCCGTATTATCCGCATGGAACACTTCTTATATTTGATACCGAGAACCATGCGAAGGCAGCGAGAAATCTCATAAGGAATTATCCCGGCTATGAAGGTGGTGTCGGAAACAATATAGGCGAAATATTTGTAAATAAGAAGTATTTAAGGGGGCAGAAATGACAACGAAGGAATATCTTAATCAGATTAGAAAATTGAGTTTCATGGTTGAAGCAAAATTGGATGAAATTTATCGTTTAAGAACCCTTGCGTGCAGAATGACGGTATCGACGGAAGGCGAAAGGGTAAAATCGTCACCGGATCCCGACAGATTAGCGGAAGCGGTAGCAAAAATCATAAAATGCGAAGAAGAATTGAATCTTTTGGTTAAAAGGTCCATGAATCAGCGCACACAGATAATCAAGATGATAGATTCACTCGAAAATCCGAGTTCTCATAAGATACTGACACTTCGTTATGTGCAGGAATTGACGGATAAAGAAATCGCTTCGAAGATGAACATAGCGCCGAACCATGTATATAAGGTCCAGAAGATAGCCTTAAATGAGTTTGAAGAGAAATTCGGAGACAAATATTTGACTAAAGTTGACGTTGTGAGCTATGAATATGAAAAATTGGATAGTAAAAGATAGTAAATGATAGTAATTGATAGAAATGGATAGTAACAAAGTATGTTATAGTGTAAGTGGAAAAAGTTTTCTGTAATGGTTCCCAAAATAGATATACCCGATTTTGATATTTGGAAAAAGGACGGATCCCCCTCCGTTCTTTTTTTGTGGTGGAAAGATGATAGGAAAAGGAAGAAAGGTGTTATTTACACCTTATAAAGAAATAAACTCAGAAAATGTAATAAACGTTGTTAAGGATGCGATGCTTAATTATCGAGAGAACGCGGACGATTGCGAATTCCTGCTTAATTATGCGTCAGGCGAGCAGCCTATCCAGAGAACGTCCGAAAAGAAGGTCATGGAATGGATAGATTGCCGGGTAGTTGACAACGTAGCGCTGGAAGTATCGGACTTTTGGCGTGGTTTCGGATGGGGTAATCCTATCACGTTGGTATTACGTGGCGATACTGATAACGCCGAGCAGAAGGCAGAAGGTATCGCAAAACTGAATTATTGCTATGCGGCAACAGGAAACGCAAGAGATTTACAGACAATGGCAAACTTCATTGTTAAGTGCGGTCATTGTTTTACTTTCGTAGATATGAATACGGAGTACGAAGAAGGCGAATCTTATTTTACACGTGATGTAATAGATCCCAGATGGGCTTTTGTGGTTCATTCAACGGCATACCCGGATAGACGAGTAGTTTTAGGCGTTACCTTGACGTTAGTTGACAATGATTATTACATTACAGCCTATACGAAGGACCGTAGATACGATATTTTGGCAGCAAAACGTTCTGAAACGGCAAAGGTTGTAGGAACCGAAGATAACTTCCTTAAATTAAACTATAACTTCGTAGAAATGCAGCACTTCGGAGAGAAAAATGCGTTAGGAATTATCCCTATTATCGAATGGTATTGGGAACCTGAAAGAATTGGTGTATTCGAGAATCAGATTAACGAATTGGATAACATCAATTTAATGCTTAGCGATATTTCAAACGGTTTCGAGCAGAACATTCAGTCTTTATGGTGGACTAATAACGTAGAGTTTGAGAAGGAAATCATCAAAGACGAACAGGGTAACGAAACAGAAATCACAAAGAAGCCTAAAAATGGTGAGTGGGTTCATACAAAGACTGCGAGAGAAGGTTCAAACCCGACAATTCAGCCTTTGGTTATGGACTATCATATAAATGAAATGAGCCAGACCTACTATGAACAAAGGTCATTGGTTTTGCAGAAATGCCACGTACCGCAGAGAGCAGAAACATCCGGTGGTTCATCGGGTGTAGCTATGGATTCCGCTTCGGGATGGGCGGATGCAGAGAGTATTGCTTCTTCAAGAGAAGAGATAGTAAAGGGTTGTCAATCAGATGAAATCAGAGTCGTTTTGAAAGCCATTAAAGAATCCCCTCAAATTGCCCCCGACAATCCTTTACTTGTTCTTCTTGCAAATGATGTGCAGCCGGCAATTCGTAGACCGAAGAATACGGACCTGGCAACGAAAACCAACTCAATTACAACGCTTCTTAGTCATGGATTTACACTCGAAGATTGTATTTCAACGGTTCCTTTATTTGCAGATGCAACACAGGTTATTCAGCGAAGCGGTGAAGGCGTTAAAAAGTATCAGGAAACAATATTTAATCAGGCAAACGATCCAGAAGCGGCACCGAACGCGGATAGGACAATGCCCGATTTATCAGATCAGCAGAGTCCTAACTTATGACACGTAACATAGATGAATTAAATAATTTAACAACAAGGGCCGTAGAACCTGAAAGATACTTCGGAGAAATGGATTTAACCGAAGAGCAGGTAGATAAGCGACTGAAATACACGAAGAAAGCAAACGAATTGTTTGACGTTATTCTTATTCTCTTGTTAACAATGAGAGATAACGGCACACTCGATTATCTTTATGCAAGGGATATGCTTGAAGGATGGATATTGTCGCTTATAAACGAGTTTACAACGCCTGACGATTATTTAATTGATTATGCGACGGATACTGCATATAACTTCATAGATACGACTAAAAATCATATTGACGAAGCATGGTATACTTCTTCGGATAGGGCATTATATAACGCAGAGAATTCGGCAAATGACGTGTTGAATTATACTGAATATATTGAAGCGCTGCGTTCTGGAAAGACGCACAAGAAGTGGATAACAGAACCCGATAATCGAGTTAGAAAAACACATAAGGAAGTCACAAAGAAGCCCATACCTATCAATGAATTATTTAATGTAGGCTTTGCACTTATGCGTTTCCCGAAAGATTATGACCTTGCAGAGGCGTTTCCGGAAGAACTGATTAACTGCAGATGCAGTATTAAATATTTGCCTGAAGATAAAAAAGTCGAAAAAAATGCCGAAAGTAAACAAAACAGACTTGATAATAATATGAAAAATGATAGTATTATATCAAGAGCGAAAGACGATGAGAATTTTGAAGAAAATAGAATTGTCAGAAGCGAATATAAAGAAGAAGCTGAAAAAATATCTTCAGAGATTGATGAAACCAAAAGTCTTGAAATGCAAGCACGTGCAAGGTTTAACGAGAGAAATAGAATAAAAATAAAAGCGCGTGATGAAATGGTGGATCAAAAGCAAAGGGCAGAACTCGATGAAGAACGTCCGATACCGACTTTTGAGGAAATGGTACGTCATAAAATGGAAGATAAAGGTTTGTCGTTAGAAGATGCTTATAGGGATATAATCCGAACAGCGTCAAAAACTAACGATAGTGTTAATGAGGTATACGGGGTATGAGAAAAGAATATCCTTATCGCAAAGTATTATATAAAGATAATAACCCCGAAGGGTTTGTTTCGTTTTGCGAAGAATTTGAAAAGAACCACCCAGAAGCCCAAAAAAAGAATATTTTAATTGATGTTGATGGAACTACAATTCAGAGATATCTTATTGAGGGAGAACGGGTAACAGTTTATGATGATTACGATATCGGAACCGTTTATGTGCTTTCGGATATTAAAATCGCATAATAGAGAATAGGGAAGTCAAACGACTTCCTTTTTTATTTAAAGGAGTAATTATGAGCCTTAACAACTTATTAGCAACGTTAGTAGATAATGGAACGTTGGATATTGAGATAACAGAAACAGTAGTAGTATCTGAGAAAACAGAAGAAGTAACTTTAATTGAATTTGAAGCGCCCGGATGGGAGTCTTTGAGTGCAGAATTGTTACAGAGAACAGTCGATAAGGTTATCATAGATTCTTCGAGTTTATATGCGAGTATGAAGATACATTTATCAGATAATTAAGCATTCGAAAGAGTGCTTTTTTATATAGATGGCGTCCGAATAGGGCGCTTTTTATTTACACAGAGAGAACTGTAAACACGTTAATTTATGCAGAGAAGCATACCAAAAACACAGAAAGGAAAAGTGAATATGGCAGACGAAAACACACAGGCAGTTGAAACTGTTAACGAAGGCAACAATGATTTAGAAGCGAGATTAGCAGAAGCGGAAGAGAGAGCCGCAAAAGCCGAAGCGGATGCGAACAGATTTAAGGCGTCTATTGACAAATTAACGAAGGAAGCAGCCGAAAAGAAGCGTGCAGAGAGAGCTAAACTTACTGAAGAAGAAAGAGCAGCCCAGGAACGCGCAGAAGAATTCGAGCGACTCAAAGAAAAAGCCGAAGCAGACGCAAAAGAACTGAATCATTTAAAGGCAGTATCAGCTTACAAGAACATTTCGGAAGAAAAGGTTGTTGAGAAGTTGATAGATGCTATTGCAGACAGCGATCACGTTGCTATTGCAAAGATTATCGCAGATGAAGCAGAAAAGGCCGTTAAGGCAAAGGAAGCAGAATGGAAAGTTAACAGGCCGGCTGGCTTTGTTGGCAGTGGTTCATATCCATCCAAAACAAAAGAAGAAATTATGGCAATTAAGGATCCTGTCGAAAGACAGTTAGCGATTGCCGAGAACATTCAATTATTTCAATAGGCATTAAGCCGGAAAGGAAACAATTATGGCAGCAACAGAAGGCATGATTAAAAAAGCCGACCTTGCTAAGGCAAGAGAAATCGACTATGTATGGAAATTTGTGGACGATATCAGAGGACTTATGCTTCTTCTTGGTACAACACGTCCCATTAGAGTTAAGTCAGGTACAGTATTGACCGCTTACAAGACAACAGGCGAACTTATTGACGGTTCATCCGTTGAAGAAGGCGCTACAATCCCTCTTTCAAACTTTAAGACAGAAGTTGCATTTACAAAGACAGCTACTATCAATAAGTATCGTAAAGCATCTTCAGGCGAATCTATCCTTAAAGGTGGTTTCGACCAGGCTGTTATCGACACAAACAAGAAGGCACTTTCAGAAGCACACAAGGCTATTAAGACAAGTCTTGTTTCTTCTCTTACACCTGGAAGCGGCACAACAAGCGCAGGCGGCATCGGCTTACAGAAAACACTTGCTAATGCAGCAGCAAAGTTGGCTATCAAGTTTGAAGATACAGATTACGAACCCGTACACTTTGTAAATCCTGAGGATCTTGGTGATTATCTTGGAAACGCACAGATTTCTCTTCAGAGCAAATACGGTCTTAAATATCTCGAAGATTTCTTAGGACTTGGTATGGTAGTTGTAATGAGTGGTATCTCAAAGGGAACCACTGTATCAACAGCAAAAGAGAACATCCAGGCATACTTCGTTGACGTTAACGAAGATAACGGACTTGGCGAAGCATTCGACTTCACAACAGATCAGACAGGTCTTGTTGGCGTTCATTCCGTAGCAGATTACAACAACCTTAGCTACGTAACAACAATGATCGACGGTGTTGACTTCTTCCCTGAAAGAGTTGACGGTATCGTTATCGGTACAATTTCAAACCCTTAGAAGGTCCCGCTGTAGAGCCTGAGGCAGCAGGGACCACATACCCCTGGACAGCATTAACACCGGGTGATTTTCAGGAAGATATCGCAGTAGCAAATGGAAAAATAACAGGTACATTGAAGTTTATTGATGGTGGTTTATCACCTTCCGGACCTCTTTCGGGTGACGGACACTTCCTTGCTGTTAAGTTTACTGCGGATGATTGGACTGATTATACATCCGTTAAGGTTGGTGTAAATCCTTCCCAGGGTACAGGCTTAGTTGAACTTATTAACGATCCTGATAAGAACGGTGTATTTAAAGTTACCGATAATCAGTCACAGTGGCTTGAAGTTGTTTGGACAGACGGAACAAACGAAGGCTATATGACATATTCTTTGAAGGACTTAGTTATGGAAAGCGACGAGGCATAGTCTATGAGTGAATATGTAGTAATCAAAAAATTCACAGACAAGGACGATAAGCATAGATACGCGGTAGGGGAGAGATACCCCTATCGCGGCTTTGCCAAAAAGGAACGTCTCGAAGAGTTATCCACAAAGAATAATCGTAGGGGAGAACCTTTAATTAAGGCAAAGGATGAAAAGAAGTCCGAAGCTGTAGAAGAAAAGAAAACTTCCGAAATTAAGGAAGAAAGACCGAGAAGGAGCAGACGATGATAAACGATATCGAAGCATCAGTAATCGCGGATTTAAAAATAGAATTGAAAAATGAAGTTGATTTTGATGCTGAAATATTGGCAGTCAAAGTCAAAAATGCTATTCGTGAGGTTATGGCTGCGAAGAATTATCCATCAACCTATTCAGACGAAGAAATCAACAAAGATATGATGAATTATTACACAAATATTCGTTCTATTGCATTGTATGATTATTCGAAGATAGGTGCAGAAGGACAGACGCAGTATTCAGCCGATGGTGAGTCAATACACTATCTGGACAGAGACAAGTTGTTTAAAGGGGTTTACCCGATAGCGAGGTTATGATATGAGAACACCTAAACGCGTTAAGCAGGTTATGTATTATTCCATACCGAGTGCGGGACAGCCTATATATGAAACGGACGCCGAAGGCCACATCATTTACGATACAATGCCGGATGGCGAGTCGGTTCCCCGACAAGTAGGTGAAACACCCGAAGGATATTCGGTGCCTACGTTGTTTAAAAATTCTATAACCGGTGATTTAACTGCAGATGAATTACAGGCTTTTGGAACCGAGACACGTCAAAAGGCAAAAATGACCTATAAAAAAGGCGAATTTCCGTTTGTAGTAAATACTTTAATCTGGAAGGATACAACACCGCCAGAAGGCGAAGTGGACGAAGGTAGTGCCGATTATCGGATTATTGGAATCCAAAATACAGGCAGACACTTTTATAAGGCTTTGTTGGTATCGGTAGTATGAAAAGATTAAGAATCACACTGACGCCCGGACAAACAAAAGGGGCGAATACAATATCAATAGAAGAAGCTATCAAGGAATTGGAAAAATATCGTGATAGTTTGGAATTGAAGTGTGATATTTTCATGCGCAGACTTGCCGATATAGGAGTGAATGCCGCTATGTTAACGCTTGCGACAAAAGGACAAGGCGACGCGGAAAGAAGCGCTAAATTTGCAGTAGAAATACATACAGCCGAAGGAATAGTGCAAGGAAGAATTACCATTACAAGCACACCACACATAAATCAGGATGGAAGAGTATTCTATCCGCATTTAGCGTGGGAGTTTGGCGCAGGTAATTATTTTAATGCTGTTAATCATCCGAAGGCAGGCGAATTAGGTTTTGGACCGGGTACGTTTCCAGGACAGACACATGTTCCGGAACCGGGCTTTTGGTATTACAGAGACGAGAACGGTGATCCGATTAGGTCTTATGGTACACAAGCAACAATGCCTATGTATACAGCAAGCAAAGTTATGATAGAAGAAATTGAAGTAATAGCGCGGGAGGTTTTCAGTGGACAATAATTGGTATATGCAAATACAAAGCAAGGTATTTACGCAAGTCAGTTATATGATGAAAAAGAAATATCCGTCTTTGAATTGCACAACTAAGAATGAAAATGGAATGCCCGCAACTTTTCCTACATTGTATTTACACGAATTGGCACCGGTGGAAGCAGGACAGGATTTGACAAATGAAACTGTTAATGCTGTATTGTCAACTATTGAAATTCAAGTGTGGACAAACACTACAGAAACGGATTGTCGAAAAATAATTGCGGAAGCGGTTAGTCAAATGAAATTATTAAATTTCAACGTTCCTTCAATGCCTGTTATCGAAGTCAGTGACAAGATAGCGTGGGGCGTTATTCGTTGCAGAAGAATGATAGGAAACGGAGACAAAATTATGAATTAAGGCCTTTAAGGTCTTTTTTTATTAAAGGAGGAAAAACAAATGGCAGCAACAATCGCAGGCTTGTCGACTCTCGGCGTAAAGTTCGGATATGCAGTGGAAACATCGGCTGGCGTTAAGCCCGCAGCTTTCACCCAGCTTGAAAGATGCAACAGCATTTCTGGTATTTCTCTTAATGCAGAACAGATCGACGCATCAGCACTTGAAGATTATGTTTCTCGTTATGTAGCAGGTAGACAGGATACAGGCGGAACATGGTCCGTAACATTTAACTCAACACCTGAAGTTATTACACAGCTTGAAACAATGATTTCAGCATATAACACAGGTAAAGCACAGTCCACACCTCTTAGAACATGGTTCGAAGTATGGGCGCCCGGACAGGCTAAAGGTTTCTTCGTAGTGGCACAGCCGCCCCAGAAAATTCCTATGCCTGAGTTTGGACAGAATGCTCTTCAGACAGTAGAAATCACATTTACTATTGAAGAGTACAAAGGACAGGATACAGCAATCGAACCTACAGCTTAGGGAGTTGTACTCGACGAAACGACGCTTTCTATCGAAGATGGTGACACTGACACACTCGTTGCTACAACGTGGCCTTCGGGAGGCACCGTTACATGGTCGAGTTCAAATGGATTAGTGGCAACCGTCGAAGATGGCGTTGTTACCGCTGTAGATCCTGGCACGTGTACTATTACGGCAACAACTACCTATCAGGGATATACCTATACGGCAGAATGCGTAGTAACAGTTACACAACCGGCATAATTTAGTTTGATGAAGGGGACGAGCTGGCGTTGCGGCGCTGGCTCTCCCCTTTTTCAATTTTTTTTCAGGGAGATAAAAGATATGAAAAAGATAACAATCGGCAAGAAAGAATATACTTTCGAATTTTCTATTGAAGCATCGTTATATGACGAATGCACAAAATCCGTTATGGATATGTTTATAAAAAGCGGTATGGCACAGGGCGCAGCAGAAAATAACGACGTAGATAGCGCTATGGATAATCTTTTAGAGACTATTGCTAATTTACCGCAGAAAGCACTTACTTTGTTTTACGCAGGTCTTTTGGAACATCATGGAACCGAAGAAGGCGACGGAAGCATAAAGAGTATGTCGGATGCCAAAAGATTACTTGCGACTTACGTTAAAGAAAAAAATAAATCATTCCGCGACGTGTTAGGCGAAATGATGGATTTAATGGTTAAAGATAGTTTTTTCGAGCTAATCGGACTGAATCAGATAACAGCGGATCTGGGAAAGGATTCAAAGGAACCTGGGAAGAATACGTCCGAGAAGTAATATATCCGCATTATTTGACTATAGGCGTACCGCTTAAAGAGATAAAGCATTCAACTTTAAGTGATTTATCATTATATGACGATGCCTATAAACAAAAACGAGAAATGATAGACGAAATAATGTGGATGAACGGCATGTATACTTTGGAAGCAATAAGAGTAGTTGTATCCGGTATATTTGCAAAACAAGGTCAGGCGGCGCAGCAGTATCGAGATAAGCCGATTATGACTGAGTATCGAGAAAATAATCGAGTATTAACAGAAGAAGAAAAACAAGAGCAGATTCAAGCGTTGTTTAGCAATTTGGAAATAATGCAAGGCAACTTTGAACGTACTCATGGAGAATAAAGAAATGCCTGATATTGACTCCTTATCCATAAATTTAACCGCATCGGCCGGACAGGCTAATACTGCGATTAACAGTATAATTGAATCTTTAAACAAACTTAACGGCGCGTTAAGCAATTATTCTGCAGAATCAAAGTATGTTCAAGGCTTAAATAATCTCGTAGGCGGGTTCAAGGATTTTTCATCCACAATAAATTCCATTGATATACAGAAAATTAAAAGTTTATCGACAACGATAGGCGCGCTTGCAGGTAACGGAGAGAAACTTGCAAAACTCAACTTTGTATCGACTTTTGCCGATATGGGTTCGACTATGCAGAAGGTTAATTCTCAGGTAAAGCAGACTACAGGCTATATCATGGATGCTTTCGATATGCCGAAAAGCAAGTACGATGATATGTTTAACGCCGTTAAGAAGTTGTATGGAACGGCAGGAAACGATACGGCATTCAAGAAGGCTTCGGCAGATATCAGAGAAATGGTTACCGAAGCACAAAAATCGAAGGCTGTAATGTCTGACGTTTACAAGAACGTTAGAAGTTATATAAATAAAAGCACTATAAACATTCCTAAAAGGATAATGGATGCTTGGGGCGATAATGCAATCTCAAATCGTGCAACTATAGGTATACCTTCCACTACAACGCAACCTGGTGTAGGTATGGACTTGGAATCCGCTATAAAGGAAATGCACGATTATTATGGTGCTACTGTCGAAGTTGATGGCAACCTTGAAGATATGGCTAATTCATTGGTTAGATTTCTTGACGATGAAAAGGCTATGGCAAACGTCCATACTGATTTTTCGATGTTGGGCGATATTATTGACTCTGTTTACTATAAAATAAACGAGTTAACAACGTCGTTTGAAACAATGAAAACCGTAGCACAGTCAAGCGACGAAGAATTCATGGAACCTACCGGCGTAGAAGATTTTTCGGAAATACAGGTGGAGGCCACAAATGCTTCAAATTCTGTATATAATGTTGCGGCAGCGGTAGAACAACTCAAAGCAGAATTGTCTACGGAAATTGCGAATCCGTTTGAAGGAATTATTAAGGGTGTCGAAGCATTAAATGAAGTGCAGTCAGTACCGCTTGATAAATTCGCAGGAATATCTCAGTTGGCTTCAACTATCGGAAAATTCGGCAGCAAGAATTCTGATAAAGCAATAGCAAACATTCCGAAATTCGGACGTGCTTTTGCGCAGATGGCAACACAATTAGCAAGTGCGCCGGCTATAAGTAATAATTTAGTACGTTTAGCCGAAGCTATGAGCAAATATTCAGGTAAAACTGTACTTGCAACGGAGAATACACGTAAATTCAGTAATGTATCTAAATTGCTTAATGGTGCATTACAGAATTCATACGGACACTCAATGCGTGCGCATCGTGGTTTTACAAGTCTTGCTGCAATATTCGGTACATTATACGCTAACTTCTTCTTACTTATAAGAGCTGCACGTTTACTCGGACAGGCTATGGATTATTCATCATCCATGACAGAAGCACAGAACGTTGTTTCTGTTACATTCGGTAAACAGGCAGACGTATTAGATAAATTTGCACAGACAGCTATTAAAGATTTTGGTATTGCAAGGCTTTCGGCCGTTCAGTTTGCTTCCAGATTTCAGGCGATGGGTAAAACAATGGGTATCACGTCTGAAGAGATCGTGAAGGCAAACAGTTTTATCACAAGCAAAGTACAAGGCAACGCAAGGGCATATAAAGATTTAGGCGATAGCGTTGCTGATATGTCAGTTAACCTTACGAAGTTAACGGCAGATATGGCTTCCTTGTATAACCAGGATTACGAAGAAGTTGCTGACGATATGGCAGCAATATATACCGGCATGACAAGGCCCCTTCGTAAATATGGTCTTGATTTAACTCAGGCAACACTTAAAGAGTGGGCGCTTGCGAACGGACTTGATGCTGATATCGAGAAAATGACGCAGGCTGAAAAGACGTTATTAAGATATCAGTATGTAATGTCAAAAACAGGCGGCGCTATGGGCGACTTCGCTAAAACTGCGGATACATGGGCTAATACCATGAGAACCGTTAAACAGTATTTGCAGGAAATAGCAAGAGTTTTAGGTGAAGGACTTATAAATGCCTTGCGTCCGGCTTTAATATCATTTAGAAACTTCCTGGCAAACTTCCTTACTTTAGCGCAGAACGCACTTAACGCAGTAGGAAAACTTCTCGGATGGAAGAAAATTGACTTTGGCGGTGCTTCCTTAGTTGAAGATATGGAAGATTACGCAGACGCTATTGACGATGCTTCGGGTGCCGCAAAGAAACTCAAAGGACAGTTAAGAGGAATTGATGAATTAAATAACCTTACAACGAATCCTAAAGGTGGCGCCGGTGGTGGCGGAAGCGCTATCGGAGATTTATCCGACAAGGACCTTTGGGAAGATATTTTGGATACAGAAAAGAATTACGAATCCAAAATAAAGAGTTGGTTCGAATTAGGTCGAAAGATAGCAGAAGCATTCAAAAACGGCCTTCAAAGTATTGATTGGGAAAGAATCTTTGATAAAGCAATAGGAACAGGCACAAACCTTGCTTCATTCCTTAACGGCTTAATAGATCCTGAAACATGGAGAGAATTCGGTCGAACACTCGGAAACGGTGTAATGACTGCTATAAAATTCGCTTTTGCGCTGGGAGATACTTTCGATTGGGAGAATTTAGGTACTTCAATAAGCGAAGGAATTTTAGGCTTCTTTGAGAAGTTTGATGGTGGTGAATTTGCAGATACTATTGACGTTTGGGTTCAGGGAATATGGACTACAATTAAAACTGCTATATCAAAGTTATTCGGCAACAAAGAAAATCGAGATTCACTCTTTGAGGATGTATCCGATTTTGTATTTGGACTTGATATTAAGACAGTACAGATTCTTTCAACGGCAGGTATTACAGTATTAGGTACTTCGTTAGTTACCGGGGCAATAGCAGCGGCAATAATGAAGAATCCTGTTACGGTAGGCGCTATTGGTATAACCATATTAGGCGGATATCTTGTCGGAACAAAGATAAGTGAAGTCCTTGAAGATGCTTTAGGCACAAATCAGGAAACAGGCGAATCGAAGTTTTATGAGTGGTGGGAAACGGTATTCGATTTCTGGAGTATTCCGGGAATGATGGACCTTATTAAGCCTGTCGCTGTTATCGACGCCGAAGATATGCGTAAAAAACTCTTCGGAGAAGATAATTTCTTCGACCAAACAATATATCTTAGAAAACTGAAGAAGGAAGCAAGGGCTAAGATGAAGTCTGAGCTTTCAGGTATGTGGCTTGAATTGTTTGGTGAAGCATTCGGACAAGCTGCAACGAAACAGTTGTTTGAAAAATACGCCTTTGGAATGGATCCTGAAACAGTCATAAAGCCTATAAGGGACTTATGGAATAATATTAGAGGTCCTTTAAGCGAATTTGACGAGAAATGGGAAGAATTCTGGACTAACGTTTTCGACTTCTGGAATATGGATAATGGCGGACCGCTTGAAGCATTAGGCGTATTCGATTGGTTAGACGAAAAGACAGAAGCCCTTATTGATTTATTCAAAAATTTCTCAACGGAAATAGATTGGGCTTCGCTTACAGAAAAAACAAGCGCATTCTTGTTAAACATTGTAGGTTTGGGCGATCCTGCTGCATCCGAAGGTATTTTAGGATTAGGCGATGCATTCAATAATCTTTCCGATAGCGAAGGAAAAGCATCCGCTATAGTAGAAACTCTCAAAGAGAAATTTACGTCCTTCAAGGATGAAACGGCAACGATATTGAAGAATTGGTGGGATAATGATATAGCACCTAAATTCGATTTATCGACGTGGACAGAATTAGTATCCAGCATAAAAGAGTCTATTAAGACAGTATGGGAAGATACAGTAAAATTCTGGTCCGACGAAGTGCCTATATGGTGGGATGAACACGTCGCTGTTTGGTTCGAAAGAGGCAAATGGGACGAGTTAGTTAGAACCATTAAAGACAGCATAACTACTGTATGGACTAACATGGTAACATGGTGGAACGAGAATATACAGAGTTGGTGGGATAACAACGTGGCGCCCTGGTTCACTGAAGAAACATGGTTAGGCGCACTCGATGGAATATTGAGAGCGTTTGAAAGTGTTTGGGGTGATGCGAGAGAATTTGCGAGAGGTTTCTTTAACAACGTAGCGCAGTTTGCCGAAGATTTCATCAATGGTGTTATTGATGGATTTAAGGCATTGGCAGGCGCAAAGAGTATTTTCTCAGATTCACCGATAGAGTTTAATGTAGGGCATGTATCACTTCCGAGATTCGCAAACGGCGGATTCCCGCAGGTAGGTTCATTATTTATCGCAGGCGAAGCCGGTAGTGAAATGGTAGGAAGCATAAACGGAAGAACAGGCGTTGCGTCACATGGCGAAATAACAGGCATAGCAGATGCAATAAGAAGCACGTCTGGAACCGAAATTGAACTTTTGAGAGAACAGAACGTATTATTACAGGGAATTCTTGAAAAGGAATTTGGAATAAGCGGTGATTCATTGTTTAAGTCTGTTAGGACTTTGGCAAGAGAATACACAAGAAGAACAGGAAACCCGGCATGGTAAAGAGAGGTCAATATGGCCTCTCTTTTTTGTGAGGTGAAACATGGCATACGCAGGATATTTAATCAAAGTAGGAACATTCGAAATTCCATTATCACTAATAAGAGCAGAGACGTATACAGTATTCAAGTCGGTAACGGATCTGGATTCGTATGTAGACGCAAGCGGATATCTTCATAGAAACGCATTAGAGCATATAGCAAACAAGGTAGAGTTTGAAACCATACCATTGTTGACGGATAAACAGTTTGGAAGTCTTATGTCAAGTCTGTATGGACAAATGACAAACACACGTGAAAGAAAAGCATCCGTAACGTGTTATATTCCTGAAACTGATTCTTATGTGACGCAGGATATGTATATGCCGGATATCAAACCTACACTGTATTATGCAGACGCAACAAAGATACAGTATAACCAGATTAGATTAGCATTTATAGGATATTAAAATGATAAATTACGCTTATGAAAGTTTATTTAAACAGAATAGTGTATACAAAAACTATGCTATAGCAGTCTATGACGGTGAAACGCTTGAAAGTATCATCCGAAACGATGAACTTTATTCACAGGAATTAGAATTATCGACTCCGTTGTGTTCAGAAGGATCGCTGATATATGGAACATGCGAAGCATCGTCAATCAAATTTAAGGTAACGGCAGGCGTCGGTACATTAAAAAACAGGAAAATAATAGTAAACGTACAGCCCGAAGGTGCAGAAGATATGCTGCAAATCGGCGTGTTTTATGTTTATTCGGACAAAATCTCGAATGACAGATATTCACGTGAAATAGTGGCTTACGATATTTTATACACAATAATAAATGCGGATATGGACGAGTGGTATTTATCACTTGCGTTACCCATGACGTTAGCGGATTTTCGTACTGCATTCTTTACATATTTTAGTATACCGCAGGAAAACGTAAATCTCGTTAATGACAGTATGGTAATAACAAGGTCCATACTTCCAGATAAGTTGTCAGGTAAAGACGTTATAAATGCTATATGCGAAGCAAATGGATGCTTCGGAAAGATAGATAATACAGGAACATTCAAGTACATATTCCTTAATAGCGTCGATACGGTGCCTTACACACTTTATAAACAAGGTAGTTTGCAATATGAGGACTATCTTGTGCAGCCTATTACGGCATTAAAAGTATACTCGAATAACGATATTGAAATAGATATCGGTTCAGGAACAAATATGTATGTTATAGAAGATAACTTCTTGTTCTATGACAAACTTGTTTCGGACCTGACACCTTATCTTGAAAATATCTATGACATTATCACTGCAACGCCGACATATAGGCCGTTAAAGTTTTCAACCTACGGCGATCCTTGTGTGGAAGCCGGCGACAAAATAACAGTGACTACACCGGCAGGCGATACGTTTGTAGCTTTTGTTCTGGAAAGAAAATTAACAGGACTTCAAGCACTGACGGATGATTTTGAAGCCGATGGTTTGGAATATTACGAATATGATATCAATTCAGATTCATCACAGATAAGAAGAATTTGGAATAACACACTTGTATTGCAGACGCAAATCGAGAACGCAAGGTGTTATGTATATGCGCAAAGAAACACTGCAGCATTTAACTTAACTTCTTCAACGGAAACAAGGATAATATCAATTCCGTTATCGGCAGTAGACAACACAATTCCGGTATTCACAGGCACAATTCCGTTAGTAATGAGCGCAGACGGAGAAGTGACATTTAAGTATTACCTGGATGGCGTTGAAATAAATCAGGATGATAACGATACCATATATCTGACAAAGGGCGAACAGTTTGTAACGATAACAACGTTCTTTGAAATGCTAAAGAATACTCGAAAGACGTTCAGTGTTACGGCACAAACAGGATATAGACAGAGTGTCGAAAGAGAACAAACAGCGAAGATAATTTCCTTAAAGGATTGGATAGATAATCAAAGTATTTCAGTAGACGTACAAGCAGGAACCGCAAGTTTCAATTATGACTATGTAGATACACCGATCGACACAACGCCGCCAGGTGCCTTAATTGACGTAGGAAAGATAAGAGCCGTTATATTTGCTTCTGGCCTTGCAAGTGAACAGCCCTGGGACGGTCATATTGATATTGTTGAAGATGCGGCATATTGGATTATCGACGACTTGCCTTTCGGAAGTGCAACGGATTCGGTATCTATCGACGAACAGAACCCGGTTGGTGGAACATTTACAGATACAGTCAGTGGATGGTCCATTACAGAGATTACATTCGAAAGTGCTACAGATTCGGTTTCTATTACAACGCATACAGACAGTTTCAGAAGAGTGCTTGAAGATGGTTCGGTAAGAATCACAGAAGATAATAATACAAGAATTACGGAAGGAGATTAAAAATGGTTACACAGTTTTACATCATTGAAATTCAGCAGAATAAGGCAGGAGAGTACGGACACATAGTACATTATGCGTTTGACGAGAATCCCGACACAGCAAGACTCAAAGCAGAATCGAAATACCATGAGATTCTTGCGAGTGCAGCTGTTAGTGAAACCCTTAAACATTCGGCAACGATATTAAGCGATGAAGGATTCCCTGTTATGTATCAGTGCTACAAGCACACATTCGAAGAAGAAGTGGAAGTGGAAACAGTAGAAGAGGAATGATTCTATGGCAGACATAAAAATCAGTGAATTGTCGAGTGCAGCGATATTGCAGGATGCCGACAATTTAGAATTATCACAAGATATAAGTGGAACTTTGCAAAGCACGAAGGTTAATTTGCTTTCATTGGGAAAGAAAATCGCAAGTGCGATAAATTACACAAGCGAGTTAAAGACCACCGATAAAACTCTCACAGGTGCAATAAACGAGAAAGTCGGATGGGTAGAAAATGCTTTTCTCGGTGCAAAGAATCTCAATTCGACACCTTATTATCATTCATCGGGCAGAGTGAATAACTATGTCACATGGACAGTTAATGATGATGGAAGTATTACTGCCAATGGCACTGCATCGGGTGGAAATTCGACCTTCGCTTGTCATTCAAGAATAGTAGGGTATGCAAATTCTTTGATTCTTCCAAACGGAGAATATATTATCAATGGATGTGCTTCGGGTGGTGGTTCGAATAAATATAGAATCGAAGTTGCAATTACAAAGAATGGTTCTTATTCGACTTTGGCACTCGATACAGGCGAAGGAGCTTCGTTCACTGTAAACGGAGACGATAATTACAACGATAAAGCACAGATTCAAATTGTTTGTACTGTTTACAATGGTGTCACAGCATCGAATCTCGTATTCAAACCGATGATTCGCCTTGCAAACGATACGGATGCCACATGGAAACCTTACGCACCTACAAACAGAGAGTTACAGTTAACAAAACCAAATCCCGAAGCAATAGCAACAGTGGAATATTCTCCCACAAGGGCGAATCATTCACAGGGCGACTTGATTATGTTTAATGGCAATTTGTATAAGTGCTTGTCGAGTATTACAAGTGGTTCGACTCTCGTTGTCGGCACTAATATACAGGCAACGAATGTAACTTCCGAAATGGGTTCGGCAGGTTGGACAGATGTGACAGGCACTTTGACAGGCGGCACCACAAGCATAACATTGTCGGATGCAAGTATTACTACATCGTCTACCATTGATGTTTATACGGATATTTTCGGTGTTAACCCGACAAGTGTTTCGGTTGTCACAGGTAGTGTTACATTAACTTTCGAAGCAAGGTATTTTGATTTAGGCGTGAAAGTGAGGGTTTCATAATGGCATGGCATAGATGCACAGGTTCGGGCGGAGGTTCTTCTGTCGAACCTTCAATACAACTTATCCATAATAATACAACGAGTGGTTCTTCGACTTACACTGTTACCGAAGCAGGAAACTATATGATTATTGTTTCAAACTCTCTCGGTGGTTCAAGAAGCATTACACTTCCACAAGGCAGAACAGCATCTTTCAATGAAGATATTGAAACAACTTATGGTAGCACAGTGGTTATTGCAGAATTACAAGCGAATGATGTTATAACCATGAGTGCTACACCGGATCAATGGGTTGCTTTTTCGAAACAGATATACAAACTTGATAATTTTTATGTTCGTTCGGTCAGTTCGAAAGATGCTCAAAACGATACACAAGATAGTTACATACTAACAGGCAATATTCAATGCATGATTATTGCTATTTGTTTCGGAAGAACAGTAAACGATTATTATGAGAGTACATCCGATGGTCATACAAGTCGAAACTTGTTAAATAGAGAAGGTGTCAACACATTAACTCATATTTATTTGGATGTTGCCGACAATATACCTATGATAACAATCTATGGTTACGATGGCGGCGGTATAAATTACATTAGATTTGCTGTTTATTATTAGAAAGGAGAAGATATGTTACATGGACATACAAGGATAACGTTAAGGAATCCTATAAGCGGAAACATATTAAAGGATATCGAATCTGAAAACACTTTCCAGCCTACAGTATTACAGAATTACACACAGGCCTTAGGCGAAGATTTACACGAAATTCCTTCTTATAATTGGGAAGATTTAGTGGGTGGACTTTTCTTATTTAGGGATGCAATTCCGACTTCTCCGACACCTTTTTACATGCCGGCTACTAATGTTATGGTAGGAAATTCGGCGGTTGGAGTATCGAACGCGACTTTACCTGACGAGTTAGGTTCCTATACAGGCGGTTCCGCTTCAATAAGTGGTATTACCCAGAAATATGAGTTTTTAACTTCACAGGCTAACGGAACCATCGGATGTGTTTGTTTAACTTCAAAGGTAGGCGGACAGATAGGTTATGGAAACGCAAGCGGCCGTAAAACCGATATCGACTTCGGACTCGGACAGGACGGAACGATAGAAGGTGCTTCAAATAGTGTTGTTGTAGGTAATATTCAGTATACATTCACTCTTAGCGGAACCACGTTATCTATTCAGAAAACTAAACGTTCATTGACGTTGGGTTCTGTATTCAGGGGCTTTTCAACTACAGTAACAAAAGATTTATCAAGTGACGTTCCGAGTGGCAAAACACTTGCGACAGGCTTATCCGTATTCGCATTAAATGACGGAACGATAAGAATATACTCACCGATGGATTTAACTATAACGAGTGGTTCTAATGTTTATTTCTTTGACTACGATCCTTCGGATGATTCTATCGCTATCGACCATTTTGCTAACTCAGCAAACAAAACAATTCGTGGTGATATTATCGCTTTATCATTCACACCTGACGGATACTGTATTACATACGATACCGACAGATATCTGCAGGTATTCAATGTGGCAAATGGTACTCACGTCATGGATTACACAACAGAAGCGCTTTTGTACTATGACAGATACGGCAATTATGATATGCCGCTTTCGGATGGTTTATTGTTTAGTACAGCTTCTTTGAACGCATATATCATCAATTATCAGAATCAGACAGTAAAGCCGGTTAATTCATCAGCTGCTTATAACTATTCTGTTTTCTTAAAGAAATATCCTTCGTTAGATGCTTTAAGTTATGCACCGGGTAATAGTCCTAAGATGATTAAGAATCCGTTGTATCTTGCAACGGTCAACAATCTGGAAACCCCGGTAACAAAAACATCAGCACAAACAATGGCGGTTGAATATATTTTAACAGAGGCTTAATTATGGTTAAGTCTTTTATTATTTTCTGTATCGTGCTTGTAATGGCGATTATATTACTTAAAGATTGGAGAGACGAAGATGAATGAATGGATGCAGATTACCTTAGCTATTTGCGGCGGGGCTTTAGTTTTAATCAATTTTGGGAATGCGTTAGTTAACCTTGTAAAGGCGGCAAAGAGTCCGACAACAAACCTGGAAGAACGAGTGACGCTTATTGAGAAGAAACTTGAATTTGAAATTAAAGCAACTTTCGTAGAATATGACGCACGATTCGGAAGGGATAAAGCAAAAATTGAATCTATTGAAGAAGGAAACAAAGTGACACAAAAGGCTTTGTTGGCCCTTCTTGAACATTCAATAGACGGAAACAACACAGACGGTCTTAAAAAGGCTAAAGCAGATTTAAGTCAATATTTAATTGACAGATAGGAGGGGTTATGAATTCAAAGGTTTATGACGTATTGAAGTACATTTATTTCTTTATTTTCCCTGCAATTTACTTTTTGTGGGGCGTTATTTATGTGGTGTGGAACATTCCTCATGGCGAAGCGATTTTAATTACTATTGGCGCCGTACAGACAGCCTATGGAATTGCTTTAGGCTTGTCTAATGTATCCTACAATAAGAAGTTGGGAGTGAAAAAGGATGAATAACGTCGAATTTGCGAAGAAATGCGAAGAAGTCTTAAAGTATAAGACAGTTTATGCAAGTGGAACATTCGGTCAAAAGGCGACACCTTCAACTATCAATGCAAAGGCTAAACAGTATCCTAAATGGTATAGCAAGAGCAGAGTCGATTTTCTGTTAAGTTTGCCAGACGATACAAGGATGTTTGACTGCTGCGGACTTATTAAAGGTGTTGCGTGGGGTTTTCCTGACACTATATACACTTCAAACGGATGCCCGGACGTAAACGATCAGGGCTTATGGAATATATCGAATGACAAGTCTCAGAGTTTTTCGAGTATTCAGGTTGGCGAATTGCTTTGGATGCCCGGACACGTAGGCTTATATTTAGGCGACGGAAAAGGAATTGAATGTACTATTTCATGGGAAAACAAAGTACAGATAACGGCCGTTGCTAATATGGGACCTATAGCAGGACTTCATTCAAGAACATGGAAAGGTCATGCTAAACTTCCATTTATCACATATAACAGTGAAGTGCAGCCTGAAAAGCCTAAAACGGATTATAGCAAGTATCCTATACTCAGAAAAGGAAGCAAGGGTAATTACGTAACAGTATTACAGACGTTGCTTGTTAAGAAGGGTTATGATCCTAAAGGCATAGACGGTATATTCGGACCTGGATGTGATGCTGCTGTAAAGAAATTTCAGGCAGAAAACACAGACGTTAACGGAAAGAAACTTGTTGTCGATGGTTGTGTTGGACCTTTGACATGGGGCGCGTTATATAAATAATTGAATAACACCGGCTGTAGAAGGAGATACTATGCTTTTGAGAGACTATACGAAGCCGGAGTTGGAACGTTTTATCGAATACTGCAACTTTACGGATAGTGAAATGCAGTATTTTTTATTGAAATCGAGAGACTATAGCAATATAAGAATCTCGGTTGAAATGAATGTATCGGAACCGCAAGTTAGCCTATTGGCTAAACGAGTGAAATCGAAGATACAAAGAATACAAAAATCATAGAATTTTCTTAAAGGGAGTGTATAAGTTGCACTCCCTTTTTTTTGTTACTCTTTTTTTAAGGAGCAAGCAAGGTATGGCGTATGTATTTTATAACCCTAATCCATCGAAAAAATTAGTAGGCGATTGTGTAATACGTGCTATATCCAAACTGACAAATCAGGATTGGAAGGACGTACACGTTGAGTTATGCCTGCAAAGCTATGAAATGAACGACATTCCTTCAAGCAACGCGGTGTGGGGTGCTTTTCTCTATAAGAGAGGATACAGACAACACGTTATACCTGACACTTGCCCTGAATGTATGACAGTTGAGAGATTTTGTCAGGATCATCCAAAAGGCAAATATCTATTAGCGACAGGAACTCATGTAATTGCCGTAGAAAACGGAGATTATTTTGATACCTGGCAATCTGGCGACGAGACGCCTATATTCTATTGGACGAAAGGAGAAATCTAATGGTTCCAAACTTTAATCCCTATTTAATGCAGAATTACCAAAATATGCAAGTACAGCAGCCGCAAAGTCCTTTTATAACGGTTAGGAGTGAAGCGGAAGCAAGGAATTATCCGGTTGCGTACGGAAATTCAGTGACGTTTAAGGATGAAACAAACCCTTATGTTTACTGTAAGACCGTTTATTCACAGTTTGACAAGCCTACGTTTGAAAAATACAGACTTGTTAAAGAAGATATCGAGGAAGAAGAACCTAAGAAGGAATGCGGATGCGATAATCTGAAAAAACAGATGCTTGAAATTCAGACCGATATTTCTTCGATATGGAAAGAATTAGATTATCTCAAAGAACGAAAGAAGGGTAAAAACGATGAACATGCAGGAAATAACAAATAAATTTATGCAAAACCCGATGGCGATGCTTTCACAAAGATATAACATACCGCAGAACTTGAACGATCCTAACCAGATTATTCAGCACTTATTGAATACAGGACAGGTTTCTCAGCAACAGGTTAATCAGGCTATGCAAATGAGAAATCATCCGATGTTTAAAGGAATGTTTTAATGTTCAAAATTGACATTATTCGGTTCTTATTTGCAGAAAAAATGCAAAAAACGGGTTTATAAAACCAAAATTGGATATTAAAGTGCGCGCTTTGATATAAAACGGACTATTCGATAAGAGAGTAGTCCCAAACCTAAAATAATTATAGGAGGAAAAAAATTATGAGTTTCACAGACAATGGTAACTTAGTAATGCCTGTATCACCTATGGGCGGTAACAATGGCGGCTTCGGTGGCGGTTTCGGCAACGATTGGGGTTGGATCATCCTTTTACTTCTGTTCGCAGGCGGCGGATGGGGTAATGGTTTTGGTGGCTTCGGCGGTGGAGCAGCAAATTATGATTTTCCCTGGCTTATGACCGGACAGCAGAATATCAATGCTAACACAAACAATGGTTTCAGAGACGCCATGATTAACGATGGTATTACTTCCATTCGTGACGGCATCAATGGACTTTCAACACAGCTTTGTGGTTGCTGCTCAGATATGCAGATGGCACTTGCAAACGGTTTCGCAGGCGTAGAAGCAGGAGCAAACGCACGTCAGATGGCTAACATGCAGACAGCGTTTGATTTACAGAGTTCTTTACAGTCTTGCTGCTGCGAAAACAGACTCGGTATCGCTAATCTCGGTTCTGATATCGCAAGAGAAGCATGTGCAACACGTACAACAGATACACAGAATACTCAGGCTATTCTTAATGCAGTTAATTCAGGCGTTCAGTCTATCAAAGACCAGATTTGCCAGGATAAGATTGACAGTAAGAATGAGAAGATCGTTGAATTACAGAATCAACTTAATATGGCAACTCTTAGAGAATCTCAGACTGCACAGAACGCTTTTATTGCTCAGGGCTTTAATAACGAGATTGACGGTTTGTATAATCGCTTAAATTCATGCCCTATTAGCACTGTACCCGTTTACGGAAAAACAAATATCTTTAGTTGTAATAATGGTTGCGGTTGCGGATGCGGTATGTAAGGGGGTGTTGGTATGCCGGAATATATAAACGTAGCAACACAGGCAGTGGCACTCAATAACCCTGTTTTGTTTAATACGACTTCTATTCCTTGTACTTCTGGAAGTGTTTATCACGAAGAAGGCACCGGAATTTTTATTCTCAAAGGCAAAACAAATAATTGCTTTGCACGTTATCAATTAACCTTTAATGGCAATATATCGGTTCCTGAAACAGGAGAAATCACACCTATCGGACTTGCTATTGCAGTAGAAGGTGAAGCGCGTCCGTCAAGTTTGGCGGTGTTTACACCTCAGGCAGTGGATGAATTAGGAAATGTGACAGCGACAGCACTTGTGACGGTTCCGAAAGGGTGTTGTTTCTCAGCATCGGTAAGATATGTAGATGCAACAACAGCGGATCCTGCAGTAGAACCGACAGGCGTGATAAACGTAGCAAATGCAAACCTTGTTATTACCAGAGTAGCCTAAGGAAGGAGGAATTAAGATGCACGTATTAGAAGATTTAAGCTATGAACTTGAAGATATGTTAGAGCCTATTGTTAAAAAGGGCGATATCTCACCTACGGAACTTGATAATGTAAAAGATGCTGTAAAGGCAATGTATTATATCGAAACTATCAAGGCGATGAAAGAATACGGAAACTCAAACGACTATTCGTATAGAGGCAGTAGTTATCGTTATGACGGTATGCGCTCTTATGACGACGGATACAGCGAAAGAAGAGGCCGTGATTCTAGAGGCAGATATACAAGCCGTGATTATAGCCGCGACGATATGTTAACGAAACTCGAAAAAATGATGAACAATGCTTCATCTGAAAGCGAGAGAAGGGCAATTCAGGATTGTATTAGCAAGCTGGATAGATAATAATTTCATATTATATTAAAGGGCGGTTAATTTAGCCGCCTTTTTTAACGATAAAGTTACATTTTGGGGGATATTTTATATAGACGCTGAATTGAATAAGGGCTATAATGGAACAAATAACTTTTTAGGGGGTGAATTTATGGTTAAAAAAGTTACAAATAGGGTTAGTTTTCTATTTGGTGTATCGCTAATTTTTCTTTTATGTGTGGTGGCTTTATTTCCTATGAAAGCAAAAGGAGGAAGCCTGCCAAAACTAACCAGTAATATTAACGAATGGATTTATTATAAAAATCCGAATCCGGATAATTCATATAGAAATTTTGGAGAATGCTATGAAGAAGAATTGCCTGCTGACACGATGCACCGTTTCGATTTTAAATACGATAAAACAGATGGCAATAAACATTATTTATTTAAAATTGAAACATATAATAGTGAAATAGGAGAATTTTCTTTAGTAGATTATAATAAAGAAGCTACTCAATTTGGGTGGAATTTTCAAATGAATAATAAGCAGGACTTTAAATGCCATTATGATAAAAAAAACCAAATATATACTTATTCATTTAGTGGAGTAACAGATAAATACGTAAGGCTTTTGTTATTTAATTATTCAAATAAAAAAATCAAATATAATATAACTGTTTTTGTTGAACCTGAAATAACTCTTGCCAAAACTGCGATTTCCGAGATAACTAATACAAAGCAGCGTACAATGACAGTAAAGTATGCGCCGGTTAAAAAACGTTTAGGATATCAAATAGAATACTCTACCGATAATAAATTCAAAGATAAGCAAAGAGTAAATACAGGCGCCACAACAAAGGACGTTGGTAAATTGACAAAGGGCAAAACATATTATGTACGTGTCCGAACGTATGCCAGATATAATGATGGAACGTTAGTTTACAGTAAATGGTCCGGAACAAAGAAAATAAAGATTAAGAAATAACAGCAATATCACATTAAAAAGGGCGGGCTAAAGTGTCCGCCTTTTATCGTTAATATAATAGACGGGTGCAAAACCCGCGAGCATATTTTGGGGCAATTTTGGGGCAAATTTTTTATATTTCAATGGAATATTTATGCTTTTGGAGAATATTTTAAGAAAATAAAAAGCCTCCCGAAAGCCTTAAAATCAGGGAATTTCAAGTATTTTCGGAAGGCATAAAAAAAGAGCGATAGACGGGACTCGAACCCGTATAAATAGCGTTACAACCATTGCAAATAGGGCATTTCATAATCTTTTGGGGCTTGATTGGGGCAGGAATCGGCTTGGGGCAATTTTAATTTAATAATCCCTGAATATTGTTAGCAATATTAGACTTAACTTTGTCCATTTCCATAGCATGTTGATAGACAGTTTTCATCACTTCATCGGTTTTCCATCCTCCAAACTCTTGTATCTGTTTATCGGAATAACCTAAATCGTGCATATATGAAGCGAAGAAGTGTCGTAGTTTATGCAAAGGGAAGTGTGGTATGCCTAATCGCTTTTGAGCGCGGCTAAGTGCAAAATATAAGTTTTCTGGGTTATCTTTATAAAATCCGTTAGTGTTTAGCAATTCGACTACGGCATCCGGAATAACAATAGTACGTGTCGATTCGGTAGTTTTCGTTGTCTTTATTACCCATTGTTTCTTATCATCTTGCACAAGCGCCTTATTTATAGTTAAAACATTTCCTTTGAGGTCCGCAGGTGTCAGGGCGCATATTTCAGAACGTCTTAAACCCATTGTCGCAAGGATAATGAATGCTTCGTATTTATGGCCTTTGAATTCCTGCAATATTTTCTTTACATCATCTTCGGACGGAATATATACTTGTGATTTTTCTTTTTGGGGTAATCTGGGACTTTGAATATCAGATCCGTTATATTTTAAAACAGCAATAATGAATCCGTTTAAGTTGCGAACACTTTTAGGCGAGTGGTCCGCTGAGAAGTTATTTATATAAGTTTGCAATACCTGGTTCGTTATTCTATCCAGGCGCAGCTTTTTAAAACTATCATCCATATTTTTTATAAGAGAACGATATCCGCGTATAGTGGCGGGAGATAGTACGTTTTCTTTAGACTTTATATAAGTATCCGCTGCGTGTTCGAAGGTATTAGCATCATAATAGGAACCGGTCATACGTTCAACTATTTCTCTTGCTTCCTTTTTGTTTGGGTAGTGGTCTATAGTTTCACGATAGCGGATTCCGTCACGGGTTTCAGATATTCTGTATTTATTACCGCGTTTTTCTATCGTCATGCTTTATCCCCCTTTCCGCAACAATGACAGTCTAACAATCGGTTAACTAATTCTGTGTACTGTTCGTCTTTCCGGTCAAACCTGGCTTTCATTTCTTCCATACGTTTATCTTTAATGGTTATTTGTTCATCCAGAAGTTTGATGTGTCTTTCGTATTGTGTTCGCTCTTTTTCTATCTTTTCGTGTGATTTAACTTTTTCTTCCGATAACATAAGGCGTAAATCATCTATCTGTTTTTCTAATTCCTGGATGCGCTGTATTTTGAGTCTCAATAAAGACTTTATAACCTTTGTATCTTCATCGTCGGTTTCTTCTATGGTATCGACGTCTAATAATGCTTTAACTAAAGGTCTGATAGTATCGTCGTATCTAAATGAAGAATTCTCGGAACCGTCAGCGAAAACTCTTTGAACGGATGATTTTGAAACGAATTGTCCGTTTGCTTCTACCATTTCAACGATAGCATTTAAGGACAGATTCTTTTCTTTCTTTGCTTCTTTGAGTTTTATAATTATTTCTTTTGTTTCAATCATTGAATATCTCCGTTTTCAAAAGTGGGTATTTATGGAACTTCTATGATACTGCCTACGATGATAGTATGTAATTACAGTCGGTGGGGCGAAGGTTTACGGGTAATGCCGGGCCTTCGCGAAATGAGGTGTATTATGGATAAAATAAAATTCTTTACGTTATATATGGAAGCAAGCGAAGAAGTTAAGACTCAGATTCAGGATCTCCTAAAAGATTTTGAATCGCAGCCTGAATGTGAGGCGGCGCCTGTTGAAACTTCCGATACAGATGAAGAGCTTTGGTGGCTTCTGTAGGTGTGTATATTTCGGCTATTTGTTCTCTTATTTCTTTTATATCTGTATCCTTATGGTGTTTCGGAACGGCGCCGATAGGCGATTTTACAAGCGTTATTTTTAGCGGTTTTTCATCTTCATTATCAGAATCCCATCCCAAAAGAACAGAAGGCTCAACGTCTAATGCTTTGGCGCAAGCCTTAACTATATCAATGTCAACGTGTTTAATTTGTCCTGTTTCATATTTTTGGTAGGTACTCCAGGATAAATCAACTTTCGCTGCCATTTCTTTAAGTGTCATATCTCTTAATTTTCTATAATATCTTAAATTATTTCCTAAATTTTTATTAGTATCCATATTATTTACCTCTTGATAGTTATATCGGTCTTATTTTACAACATTTTATCACGTCATACAAACTTTTTTTCATAACATACAAAAAATCTATTTACAAAATTGTCATAGCGTGATAATATTTAATCAGTTTTAAAGGAGGTAAGCATGAACGAACAGAAACTAAAAGGAAAACTGCGAGAATGTAGTATCAACTACGAAAAAGCGGCTGAATGCTTAGGTTTATCGGTAGCATCATTTAATAACAAGATGAACGGAAAATCGAAGTTTTATATAGATGAAATTGATAAACTTAGCAAAGTATTGAATCTTTCCGATGCGGAAAAGATTGATATTTTTTTGCCCTAAAATTGTCACAATATGATAATTCGTATTTGGCGGAAAGGAGTAATTAGATGAATGGTTTGGTAAACATTCAAGGCACTGACATAAGTATTAAAGAATACAAAGGTCAACGTGTTGTAACTTTCAAGGATATCGACGCAGTACATCATCGCCCGGAAGGAACGGCAAGAAGAAACTTTGCAGCAAATAAGGAAAGATTTATCGAAGGAAAACATTTCTTCAGAGTGACGCCTGAAATCCTTGCGAATACTGCGAAGAACGAATTTCGTACATCGGAACCTTTTGAAGCAAACAACAAAGGAACGGCACTTATTACTGAAAGGGGTTATCTCTTATTAGTTAAGTCCTTCACTGACGATCTCGCATGGGAAGTGCAGGAAAGACTTGTTGAGTGTTATTTCCAGATAAGAACAAGCATTCAAGATATGTTACCGCAAACCTATATTGAAGCGCTTGAACAGTTGCTTGAATCGGCAAAAGAAAACGAAAGACTTGCGATAGCAAACAAAGAACTTGAAGAAGAAAAGAAGATGAACGAACCGAAAGTGTTGTTTGCAGATTCAGTAGTTGCTTCCGAAGATTCAATACTTGTCAGGGATTTAGCAAAGTTGTTAAAGCAGAACGGCATCGAGATAGGCGAGAAACGATTATACGCAAGACTGAGAGAAGAAGGCTATATATGCAAGTATGGTACGGAACCAACACAGAAGGCTATGGAATTAGGCTTGTTTGAAAGATGTGTAAGGACTGTACAAAGAGGCGACTTGAAACCATTAGAAACAATGACAACGCGAGTTTCTTCAAAAGGTCAGATTTATTTCATTAACAGGTATTTGAAGGGGGATAAAAATTGAACGTTTTATTACTTATCAAATCGGTTCTTATAGCAGCAGCTTTGATGGTTCCACTTTGTATATGTGTGTTATCGGTAATGAGTTTATGGGAGTCAAAGGATGATGAAATTCAACAAGACAACAAAAGAATATCGGAAACTGAATTCATTTATCAGAGACGAAATGCAGGACAAGAAGATAACACAAAACGATATCGCTTTACTGTTAAACATCCCACAGTCCGCAGTGTCCAGAAGGTTAAGAGGACAAACTGATTGGACGCTTTACGAAATCATCATCGTATTTGATTTATTGGGAGTGAAATTTAGTTATGAAGGGAACAGTGAAGTCGTATAACAGGCGAAGCGGGTACGGATTTATTAAGGGAACCGACGAAAAAGAATATTTTGTGCATAGGATAGATATTGTTTGTGGGTTTTTAATGCCGGGGCAGGAAGTCGAATTTAAGGCAAGTTGTGGCAATAGAGGTCCGTATGCAGAAGAGGTACGAATATGGAAATCGGAGAATGGATCGACTACGAAGATTCAATAGTCGAAGTAACGTGCATTACTGATTATGCAGTAATCGGAAAAGTAATTGTATACAACACGTGGGAACCGATACATTACGGCGCCACGATTGTAATAAACAAAGATGAATTATAGGAGGTAACAATGGGAAACATTACATGCGAAGAGTACGTAGTCAGCAGATTAAAGAAACTCGACGAAGAAAACATGAATCTGAAAGATAATCTCAAAAGTCTGGAAGATGATTATAACATCGTGAGTATTCAGTTTATGAAGTTGAAGGATGTTATAAGCAAGTATTTTGAACTTAGATCGCTTGAAAGTGGTTCAAGATATATCGCTACAAAGGACCTTAACGAGTGGAGTGGCGACAGCAGAGATATTGATTATCTCGTTGAAGTTTTGGGTTTGGTAGATGAATGCAAGGAGGAAAAAGATGGCGACGAAGAATCAGATAGCAGAGATTAAGCAGCCGAGTATAGCGACGTTTCTTGCGACGGATTCTGTTAAGGATAATGTCAAGAAGATAGTAGGCGATAAGGACGCACAGAGATTTATTTCAAGCCTTGTATCAGCCGTACAGACGAACCCTGGATTAGCAGAATGTACGAATAAGAGTTTACTTAATGCCGCATTGTTAGGTCAGTCACTTAACTTGCCGCAGAGTCCGCAGTTGGCTTGCTTTTACTTTGTACCTTTTAAGAACTCAAAGTCAGGAACAACAGAAGCTACATTTCAGTTGGGATGGAAGGGATATATTCAACTTGCTATGCGTTCCGGTCAGTATCAAAAGATTCATGTTACGGATATCCGAGAAGGCGAATTGAAGTCCTATAACCCTATTGAAGATGAATACGAATTCACACCGGAAACAGATATCGAAAAGAGAATGAAACTTCCTGTTATTGGATATTATGCGTACTTCATTCTTGTTAACGGCTTTAAGAAAACAATTTATTGGAGTCGCGAGCAGATGGATGAACACGCAAAGAAATATTCAATGAGTTATCGAAAAGGTTGGGATTCTTCTCTTTGGAAAACCGACTTTGACAAGATGGCCTATAAAACCATGCTTAGACAACTTATTTCAAAATACGGTCCTATGTCGGTAGATATGGAAAAGGCATACGTCGGAGATCAGTCCGTCATTGATGATAACGGAAATCCTGAATATATAGACAACGTGCCGGACGAACCTGAGAAGGGTGTTAATCCGTTTGAAGAAGGTGCAACTATCGAAGTTGAAGCAGAAGAATTGCAGGAGGTAACGGATGAAGCGAAAGAAGTTTTCCCTTAATGAAGAGAACTATTACACGTTGGAAGCGGATAGGGCCTTCTGCAGCGCGTCTCAGTATCTAAATTTTGTCGGCAGACCGAGTATTCCCGGATGCGAAGCACGTTCAATGGCTATGTTAAACGGAGAGTATGAGCAGGAAACAACGAAGGCTATGCTTATTGGTTCCATACTTGACACTTTATGGGAATTAAACGATATGCCGCTTGAAGAAAAGATAGGCATTATAGCAGACAAATATCCTGAATGTGTATCATCCAGGGGCGCAACAAAAGGCGAGTTAAAGAACGAGTATAAACAGGCTATTCAGTTATATCAAAGGACCTTAAAAGACGAGTTGTTTTGCAAGTTTATGTCAGGCAAAAAGCAAGTTATTATGACCGGAGAAATTGAAGGGCTGCCGTTCAAAATCAAAATGGATTCTTATATACCCGACGTTGCAATAGTGGACCTTAAAACAACGCAGGATGCATCCAGAAACCATCGTAAATATATAGCAGATTCGGGTAATTGGGAAACGTTCTATAGGGCTATGGGTTATGACACTCAACTTGCTATTTATCGTGAAATAGTGCGCCAGAATACAGGCAAAACACTTCGCTGTTATATCGCTGCAATAGACAAGAACGCGCATCCTTTACCGCAGATTATCGAGTTAAGCCCGAAACTGTTAGACGATGCTTTAGCAACAGTAAAAGCGAATGTTGGAACAGTGAAAATGCTTAAAAGCGGTGAAGTAAAGAACTATTGCAGATGCGAAGAATGTGATTATTGCCGGGATACCTACAAATGCAAGGTTTTATCATCGGAGGAATTCGAAACAAGTGATAACTAAGTATGAAGAAATATGTGTTATATGTGGCAGACCGGCGCAACATAGGCACCACTGCATAGAAGGGAACGGCAAAAGAGAATTATCGGATAAATACGATTTAATAATGCCGCTTTGTGCAGAATGCCATAATATGAGCAAAAATTCAGTGCATCTTAACCCGAAAATGAAGGCCATGTCAAATATAATCGGGCAACTTGCGTATGAAAGACAGAAGGCCATAGAGAAAAGCGAGTTGCCGTTTGAAAACATGAGCGAAGAACTGAGAGATCAATTTCGTGATGTTTTCGGAAAGTCTTATCTCTGAAAGGAGCTTTAACGAATGTCAAGACCACCTCCCACAAATTGTCTCTGAAAAAGGAATTATTCACGCGGAACCTGGCGTCAATAAAAGGCGCCAGGATATGAGGAAAAAATGAAACCACAATTTGATTTATCACAAGCGGAAGGAATGCCGCATTTCACAATCGAAGGCACAATGCCGAGTTTAAATGAATATCTGGCGGAAACAGGAAGGCATCCGAAAGCTGGATATAAGGTTAAAAAAGAATATGTCAATACTGCAATTATGTATTGGCGATTAAGCGAATATCGAGATTGGGTAGCAACGAAACCGGTAATAACTCATTTTTGCTTTTACGAACCGAACTTAAAGCGTGATTCTGACAATATTACATCATGTGCAGTTAAGTTTATACACGACGCTTTAAGGGATATAGGCGTTGTAAAAGACGATAAAAGAGAGTTTATACAGAACTTTACCCATGATTTCTATTTGGATCGCGTCTCGCCACGTATTGAAGTTTATATAGAGGAAATAGAGGAATGATTAAGTTGTTCAATGCGGACTGCGTAGAAGTTTTACACAGTCAAACATTTTTAGACTTAATAAAAAATAAATATCCGGTTATAGTGACGGATCCGCCTTTTAACGTCGGATATCATTACGGAAAATATAACGATAATTTGCCAGAAGAAGATTATTACAACTTATTAGAGGATGTGTTTTGTAATTATCCGTTTGTAGTAATTCATTATCCCGAAGCAATATACAAGATTTCATTCCAGGTCGGTAAATTTCCTGAAAAAGTTGTGTCGTGGATATATAACTCAAACACAGCAAAACAGCATCGTGATATAGCATTCTTTGATGTAAAACCCGACTTCACACAGGTTGTTCAACCTTATAAAAACCCTACAGATAAGCGCATTAAAGAACGTATAGCACGCGGAAAAATGGGGGGGCGGCTTTACGATTGGTGGAACATAAATCAGGTTAAAAATGTATCGAAAGATAAAACTTCACATCCTTGTCAAATGCCGCAAGAAGTAATGAATAACATCATAGGCATACTTCCAAAACGTGAAGATTTAATTGTGATAGATCCGTTCATGGGAAGTGGTACTACAGGGATAGCCTGTAAGCATTATGAAGTTGATTTTATAGGCATAGAACTTGACGAAGATTATTTCAAAATCTCAAAGAATCGCATAGAAGAATACGGCAAACAAATAACACTATTTTGAGGTGATTATGAGAGTTTATATATCCGGTCCTATAACAAAAGATAAGGACCATTACAACAAGTTTATAAACGCTGAAAACAAACTCATTGAAGAAGGCCACGAAGTAATAAATCCAGCAAGAATAGGACGGATGCTGCCTAAGAGTTTTGAGCATAAAGACTACATGGATATTGACTTCGCTTTAATGCAGAAATGTGACGCTATTTATCTTTTGAAGGGATGGCGCGCAAGCATCGGATCCGTGAATGAGGTTAGTTATGCTAAGCAGCGAGATATGAAAATATTACATGAATGAGAGGTAAATTATGTCAAAAAAAATAGTTGATAGGGGCTGGAAAATAACAGGTGCCGAAGAATGCGTCACATTGGAAATTGAATATCCTATTGGCGGTCATACTGCACGTGTATATTTCGGCGATATCGCGCATATAGAGACTAAGTTTGGCAATTCATATACGGGGCAAATTACGGGGTTTGTTCACGCTGAAAAGGAAGGTGAGCAGGACGGATTTATGATGTGGTGCCAGGACGAGAAGAATTACAAGATAGGCATACACGATATTTCGTATATGGAGGTTGCGAACGATGGATGGTTGGATTAGATCATATCGAAAAATGTTTGATAATCCGGTTGTATGTAAGGATGCGGATCATTATGCGGTGTGGGGATACTTGCTTCACTATGCAGCGCACGAACCTTATGACGTGATGTTTAACGGCAAGAGAATTACCTTAAAACCGGGGGAATTGATAACGTCAAGGTACGCAATAGCCCATAAATTCAGCATTTCTGAGAGCAAAGTTCAAAGAATTTTAAAAACCTTTGAAATCGAACGACAAATTGAACTACAAGCAACACGCCACGGAAGGCTTATTTACATAGTTAATTGGAATAAATACCAAAAAGTTGAACCACAAAATGAACCGCAAGTGAACCACAAGTGGACCACAAGTGAACCACAAGTGAACGCTAACAAGAATATAAAGAATGTAAAGAATGAAAGAATTGAAGAAGTAAATAAATTATCTTCACTACGTTCAGATAATTCGTCCATCACGACGGACTATGAAGAGGTCATAAGACTTTGGAATGAATTAGACGGATTAGGAAACATAAAGGGAATTAAATCTATCAGCCCTGGAAGTAAAAGACTTGATAATGTGCGCGCCAGGTTAAAGACGTTTGGGATGGACGGATTTACGGAAGCGATAGAGAACATAAAAAAATCGAGTTTCCTGCAAGGCAATAATGCGAAGGGCTGGACGATAACGTTTGATTGGTTTGTTTTGCCGAGTAACTTCCCGAAGGTTTTGGAAGGCAACTATAACGACAAGACAGATAAGGAGGATTGGCTTGACTTATGATGAATGGATTAAGGTAGTCCGGCACCTAAAGAAGTTTTATACGAATGACAAGTTTTTGCCTACGAAAGAAGTAACGGATCTTTGGTATGGGTACTTGAAAGATATCGAGTTTGTGTATATCAAAATGGCCGTTAAGTCATGGATAGGTTCGAGTACATTCTTTCCTACGGTAGCTGACATAAAGAATAAGGCGTTGGATTTTCGAGAAGATGCTATGACGAAGTACAAGGAACTTAAAGACATATTCCAGACTTGTCATTCATGGTATCCGACAGAACATACAGCAAGCGATGATATGAATTCATTTATGGCAGCGATAAAGAGTGAGAGATTCGAAGAAGCGAAGGCAAAAGCATTAAGAATCAAAAGCGAGATTATGAAGGCAGAAGTATTAGAAAAATCATTTAAGGAGTACGTCAATGAAATTAGCAGAACAGAATGTGATTAGTGGTTTGCTGACGTTAGATGATGTTGACTATGCCTATGAAAGATTAGAACCGGATATGTTTACTGACGGATTATTGGGAAAAATGTTTTACATCCTGAAGGAAGCATACAAGAAGAAAACACCGACTGACATAACGTATGTAACACAAAGACTGACAGATTACCCGGAAGGTTTGGTTAAAGCCGAAGTGATGCAGATAGCGGAACTAATGCCTATGGGTTTTCAGTTGAAGGTTGACGTACAAACAGTAATAGACGAGTACAAAGCAAGGACCGTAAACAAACTGCTAACTGACGTGGAGATAAACGGCGGCAACGTATACAGCAAAGCCGAAGAATTGAAAGTTGCGTTGGAAGAGATATCAAAGCAGGACAGTAACGGAAAAGCACTTGCGGACCTTGTAAAAGATAATCAGTTAGGTTGTTTTATCTTGAAAGAGAACGGTATCAAAATAGGCTTTACTGAACTTGATTCAGATTTAGGCGGGTTGGAACCTGGGGATCTGATAATCATAGCAGCAAGACCGGCAGTAGGTAAGACAGCATTTGCGTTGCAAGTGGTAGACAACGTGGCGAAAAGCGGTAAGAAGGTTATTTTATTCAACCTGGAAATGACGGAGAAACAGATTTATCAAAGAATGATAGCAAGGGAGTCAGGGATACCGCTTAACAGGATAAGGACCGCCACAAAGTTTATGAATGACGAAGAAGAGATACGATTCAATGCCGCTAATGAAGAACTTAGCAAAATGACAAACTTAATTGTTGAGACAGGCGGACAGACAGTATCGAATATCCGACAGATAGCAAAGAGCAGAAAAGCGGATGCAATAGTAGTCGATTATTTGCAACTTGTAAAGGCTGAAAGTTATTACAAGGGAAACAGATATGCAGAAGTAGGACAGATATCACATGACTTAAAAGCAATAGCAAGGGACCTTAATATTCCGGTCATTGTCTTATCGCAGATTAACCGAAACAGCGAAGGCAAGGAAGGTAAGGAACCGACAATGAGCGAGTTAAGAGAGTCGGGAGATATCGAACAGGATGCAAGTGTGATTCTTATGTTATGGAATATTGACAAGGACGACTACACAAAGAAGGGTATCAAAATCGAGAAGAACAGGCAGGGAACTTTAGGTAAACACAAACTTCACTTTGAAGGCGCCGAAATGAAATTCTCAGAAGCATGGGAAGAAACGCCAAACGAAGATTTACCTTTTGAGCCTGAGAAGGGATAACAGATGGCATTCACAAAAGACTCGGAAGAATTCAAGATGATGGCCGACTATTACACCTTAATCAAAGAATTCTGGGAAGTGAAGAAGGATGATAAATATTGGATTACCTTAGTCGAAAAGACAGATGCGTTTGTGCAGAAATATGACAGGGCGACTAATGGTTTTTCGGGAAGGATAGGATACGCATTTCTTAATCAGTGTGAAAAGAATTACTACGATAGCCGCCAGGTTAAACAGAAGGCGCGTAGCGACAAGAAAAAGGGTGCAGACGATAAAATTACCACTGAAAAGAAATAAGCACAATAAAGGGCAAAATATGAAGTTATACAGCAGCAACAAATATTACAAACTCTATCAGGGTAACATGCTGGATATGCGAGAAGTGATAGAGCCTGACAGCATAGATAGTATTGTGACGGATCCGCCGTATGGTTTAACGAGTATAGTAAAGCGTTTTGGAAGTGACGATGCAAAACCATCAAAAGAAATATATGGCGGCGGTTCTTTTGCAAGATTAACAAAAGGCTTCATGGGTAAAGAGTGGGACGGTTCCGGCATCGAATATAACGTTGAAGCATGGAAGCGCTGTTATGAAGTTTTAAAACCAGGCGGATACTTGTTAGCTTTTGGCGGCAGCAGAACCTTTTATCGAATTGCTTGTGCTATTGAGGATGCAGGCTTTGAGATAAGAGATACGGTTATGTGGCTTTACGGAAGTGGTTTTCCTAAATCTATGAATATATCACTTGCGTTTGATAAAGCTGAAGGACTGCAAGGCCAGCGCGGTGTAGGTGGTTTTAATGTAGGCGGTTTAGGAGAACAGGAAAACAGAAAATCAAAACTGTATATCGGCTCTACTACAGACGGAAGTAAACAAGAAGAATATCGGGATGCAAAAGGTGAAAATGCTAAGAAGTGGAAAGGCTGGGGGACTGCAATTAAGCCCGCTTTTGAGCCTATTATCATGGCACGAAAACCATTTAATACAAGTGTCACTGAGAATCTTAAAAAGTACGGTGTAGGCGGAGTGAACATTGACGAGTGCAGAATAGCGTTTAATGGGGATAAGTGGAAAAATCAAAAAAGCGGTTCAACAGCAAAAGCGTTTAACCTGAATGAGCAGCAACGAGAAGCAGGAACAGGGGTATTAGCCGGATATGAATGTGAAGCTAACGACAACGGACGCTTCCCTGCAAACGTAGTATTCACCTATGACGACAAAGACTATAACGAAGTATGCGGCAATCTTCCTTCAGGTGGTAAAAATGGCAGCATTGCAAAGCGTTACAAAATGAATAATCAGGTATATGGAGAATACGGCGAGTGCAACACGTGGGACGCTTATAACGATAGTGGTTCGGCAGCGAGATATTTCTATTGTGCTAAGGCTTCAAAAAGGGACCGTGACGAAGGTTTAGAACAGATGAACGCTAAGAAATGCAACGATGGATGTAAGAAAGAAATTGATAACGCATTTCAAAGAGGTGAGACGCTAAGAAAAAACACGCATCCGACAGTAAAGCCTACGGACCTTATGCAATACCTTATTAGACTTGTGACTCCAGAAGGTGGAACAGTGCTGGATCCGTTCAATGGTTCAGGCAGTACAGGAAAAGCTGTTATGTATGAGAACAAGGACCGTAACAAGAATTATAAGTATATCGGTATAGAAATGACTGAGGAATATTTACCGATAGCAAAGGCCAGAATCGAATACGTGATAGATGAAGAAGAACCGGAACCGGAAGTTGAAGGACAGTTAACAATATTTGATTTTATGTAGGTGAGATATGAAGTATTTTTGCAGCGAATGTAAGAAGGTAATAGATGAAGAAGAAGTAGACACATGGGAAGAACCTACAGAAGCATGGGGACATACAGTATACGAAGAATGGTTAGTGTGTCCGTATTGTAGGGAACCGGTGTCGGAGTATTACGGAGAGTTAGAAGATGATTGAGGCATTTAATGAATTCGGGAAACCGATAGGCGCCTATTTTGAATCTTTGTGTTGTTGGTATATAGATACAGGAATCTTTTACTTATCAGGTCGGGATATTGAGTGGATGATAGTTGGATTTTTGATATGCCTTGTTTTATGGGGAATATTCGACGGAAAGGAGATAGGCGGTGGTAATAACAATAATAATCGGCGTGGTAATTAGCGCTGTACTCATGATTATATTTTTGAAAGGATGTGATGAAACGTGAGCGAACCGACAATTTATGAAGGTTTAGTAATACATACGTTTAAGGATACTGATGTTGATGCTTATGTAAGGATGATTCGAGACGAAGGATTCAAGTGTTATGTAAGGACCGATTATCTGATAGTAGGCGAGAAGTTATATAACCCGGTTAATAAAGAAGAACGCGCCAGAAGATTAAGACAGGCAAGGAAACTCAATGGGTTAACGAGAAAGCAAGTATCGGAACAGATAAACGTTAAGGAAGAAACGATAAGATCCTGGGAACTCGGAAGAACTTATCCGATAGAAAGAAATTTAAGAAAGCTAAGGGATTTATACCGGGTGGATTTATGAGATTTACAGCATGGCAAACAACAACAGTGTTCGTGGAACCAGAAGAAGCAGAAGAAGTATATAACTATCTCGTTGAAACGTTCTCAGGCGATTGGGAATTAAACGATCAAGAAATCACAATGACCGAAAAGGTAACAGGAAATTACGAACCCGAAGTGAGATACACGAAGAACGGAGACGGAAATCCTGCTATATGGGAACTTGACGAAGGTATGGATGAAATGTGGCTTAAAGATAATATCAAAGAAAATACAGGAATTGATGTAGAGGTTCAATGCGAACTTGAATGAGGTAGCTTATGGGGTTGCTAATAATTTTAATCATAGTAATAGCGGGTATAGCTGAAATGGAGGTAGAACGAAATGGACAGGAATTGTGAAGTGTGCAAACACCATACAGAAAAGGGATGCTGCAAGTGGGAGTGTCAGTTTGATCCGAAGTTGAGTGAAAGAGATTTACATTTTCGATATCTGGACGGATGCGCAGACGGACTTAACGAAGCAAGGAAGGATACTATCAGGGAACTTGAGAAGGTAAAGGAAGAAATCGGAGAAGAATTTGTTGATTTGCAAGACGGTTCGGAAGAATGGCGAAGTTATGTGAATGATGCCGTTTTAAGTTGTTATGAAATTGTTGAGAAACATATTGCAGAACTGAAAGGCGGTGCAGAATGATAAATAAATTCATAGGACAATACAGAAGTGAAGAAAGACTTGCGACAAAATACGATGCAGGAAGAATCACAAAAAACGGCGATCAGTTTTGCATAGGTTACGAAATGGGCGGTGCAGAAGAAACGTTTTCAGTAGGACAGCCTGTATATGATAAAGACTTCAATTTGATGGGATATTTAGGAATAGGCTTGTGGGGACATTTAGATTATGCGTGTGATATGAGAATTCCGGTTGAAGTGTGGACGGTATGTTTACCGACAGAACATTGTATCGAAGGGAAACATGTATACACCTATTGGCAGATGCTTGAAATGAAGGGAGAGGACAAGTGACAATAAATCTCAATTCAAAAGAGAATAAAGTCGAAGGGATAACTCTTAATTTATCGGCAATAGAATTTATGATATTTCACGAAGCAATAAGCAAGTATGTAGAAGAACGAGAGAACGAAATTGATAGAGAAGTCGCTAATAAAATGTTAATGACTATAGCAGAACTGAAAGGAGAGAACGAATGCCAAAAAGTTTGAAATGCAGACTAAAATCTTTTGCCCAAAAGGGATATTTGTCCGAGAAAGACTTATCAAGAATATATACGGATAATGATGTGATTGAAGAACTTGAAAAGATAAAGACGGAAATATTAGAACATAATCGCAAATATTTGAGCGACGATAATGCAGGACTTGAAAGAGCAATTTACGATTTTATAGAGCCTCATATATCCGAACTGAAAGGAGAGAACAATGCCGAAAACAAAACAGACTAATTTAGTTGTCCGTCATTTTGCCGACAGAAAAAGACCTTGTATTGTTTTAGAACAAGGGAATCAAGGAATTGTAATCGGAACATTAAGAAATACAGAGTGTGAAGAATTATGGAATAGATTTATGCAGAATTGTTTTTTATCAAGAGAAATGTCAGACTTATTTGGCGAACTGAAAGGAGAAGGCAGATGAAGAAGTGGACACAAAGCAAACTTGAAGAAGATGGATACAAAATACAAAATGCGAAGATTTTAGAGGCCGACATTTCTACAAAGGATCACGCAGCAGCTTGTTTACAGATTGTAATTGAAGGCGCCGGATGGGGAGTTGTATACGGCGGGAGAAAATTGGGACATGCGGGAACATATATTAAACAAGAAGAGATCGAAGCAACAGGAAAAGGGTTTGAATCTATATTAAATATCATGTGGGTATTGGATGCGGATAGTTTATTAGAACTCAAAGGCAAATATGTTCGTGTCGCAACAAAAGGTTGGGGCGGAAGGGTTGAAATAATAGGGAATATTCTTAAAGATGAATGGTTTGATTATGAGTCGTTTTTTGAAGAAGGAGAGAACAAATGACACTTGATGTTATAAAGCGATACAACAAAGACAGAGACAAGGCGGTTCTTTCACTTGATGTAGAAACATTTAAGAAATTTTGTAAGAAGTGGGGTAATCCGATACCGCCGACAGATGAAGTAATCGAAATCACAATGAGAAAAATGGCTTGTCATATTACAAGTTTACCGAGTGATTTTAGAACCGAAGCGAAGAAGTGGTTAGAAGATAGGGGTTATACAGACAGTTTGAACTGAAGGGAGAAGGAAAATGACACTTGAAGAAGCAATAGCACACGCAGAGAGAAGAGCAGAAAATAATTATGCGTTAGCAGGAAGTTACCATACAGACGAAGGTGTTTATATGGAAGAAGAAGCAAGATGCAGACGATGTGCAGAAGAACACGAACAGTTAGCAGAGTGGTTAAAGGAATTAAAGCATTTAAGAAATCTGGTTGAGTATTCAAAGGATTTTAATTGCACGATAGAACAGGCGGATAGGGCATTACGTGTGAAGGCAAAATGACAATGAGTGTTGTGTGGGTTAGAGAAGATATGAGACTAAAAATCAAGATAGAATCCAGGGATCCATTATGGGAAAAGAAAACGTATAAGACAGTCGAGACCGGCAAGAATTGGAAAATCGAGAGGCCTTATAAGTTTGATTTAGAAAAGGGGCTGGAACAACTATTTAAGCGAAAGGAGAAATGGGAATGATAGGCATGGGAATAACACCTGCAGAATTTGAAAAGAGGATGAAGATCCATGAACAGTTATTCGGCGAAATGTATACTTCAAAAGAGCATAAGGACACAATAACCGACGTTGCAAAGGTATTAAGGCAGGAAGGATACGACGCGGGCGCAAGTATTCTGGAAAGGATGTTTAAAGAGTATGAGTGAAAAACTGTATCAGATGGAAGATCCAAAATCAAACAGGGTAAAATTCGTAGGAACCGAGAAGGAATGTATCGAGTTTTCAAAGAAGAATCCTGAAATAAATTACATAATGACGGAGGTTAAGAAGAATGAACGAAGCTAATGAATTTTGTTGGGAAACCGGACACTATACTACAAGTTGCGACTGTAGTACGTGTATACACCGCGACGAGTGTTCTGGAAGCGATGCGGATGATGAAGATTAAAATCCTGCGAAAGAATTTGATATCCGGGTGGGGTTAAAAAAAGGCGATCATATCGACCGCCTTTTTTTATTATTTAAAAATCCATCCGCAGTTTTGGCATCTAAATTTTGTTGAAGTAATTGGAACGGTAGGAACTTCTTTTGTTTTAGATGATATCGGATTAAAAACATTTAATGGATGCACACGATATGAAGTTTTAGTAACGGTTCTTCTGTATGTATCATATTCGTATTGACAATTAGGGCTTTTGCATTTAGGACAGATAATATCCTTCTTGCCTTCAATAGTATTTATTGTAATGCCCTGGTGATTCTCATTATGTGGGAGTCTATTCCTACTATCTCTTTTGTAAAAGAATAAAATTGTTAATGGAAGCGTACTAAACATAGCAAATACGATTAACCCTATTAAAAAATCCATAAGCATTTCCTCCTTCAATTTTCCGGGTGAAAGATTTTGATATCCCCCCAGGGTATAGAATTTTAATTCCTGAGACGATATAAAAATCCTTAGTTAATATTATTTCGACATGGCAGGTTTGATAATTTATACTAAATTTACACATTTTTCGATAGCCGATTCAAGTTGAGCATCGGACCTTTTAATATAAGCACGTGTTACGGCTGTTGACGAGTGGTTCAGGAATTCGCACACTGCTTCAATGTCGTGTCCGGTAGTCTCATAAAGAGCGTTAGCAGCGTATTTTCTAAAACTATGACTTGAAACATCGTCAAGCCCTAAATAACCTGTTACGGCTCTTAACTGCTTCCATACGGCGCCGGCTTTGATATCGAATAAGGGGCCGCGGTAAATGTTCGCTTCTCTGATGTAATTATCAATAAACGCTTTAACGGGTTTAGGAACTATAAAACAGCGCTTCTTGCCGGTCTTTTGTTCTGTGATATTCAATTTATAGATGGATCCGTCCAGGATAATTGAATCTGTCGTCAAGTTTAATATATCGCCTATACGGCAGCCCAGATTCGCTTCAAGCACTAAAATTGTAGCAAGCTGAAGATTAGGGCGATGCTTTACACCGTCATAATCTGTATATCCTTCGCGGACTGTCTCAATAATTTCCCTAAACTGTGAGTTATTAAGTGCTTTCGTAACGTATCTTCCCATAATGTTTTCCTCCCTTAAAAAATATCACGTGAGATTTTTCTACGCCCCCAGGGGTATACCCTTTGAAGTTTCGAATGTAACAATTTTTATGATGCAAATTTTGAGTTTATATGATTCGCTTAACAATTTTTTAAAAAAATTTTTCAGGCGTCGTATACTGCAAGAGATTTTTTTACCCCCGGCCCCTATAGGAACCCCGCCGGAAAAATCCTGTCAAAAAATATGTATAAATTATGAATTTTACACGCTTCACAATAAAATCTATGAAAAAGTGCTGTTTTTCGTGGTTTTGGGTGCCTTTTGTCCGTCTTTTGTCGGGCGGCGCTCTGTGTGGCTCTGTATGGCGTTTTATGCTGTTAGTGTGTATTTATTCGGCTTGCGTTCGTTTCGTGCTGTGGCGGGGCTTCTGGTGCGCCGTTGCTGCTATTCCTCTATAAATACGGCGCCGGGGTTGCTGCTTCGGATCTCGTCCTTGTATGCTTCCAAAAATGCTGCAGGGGCGTCAATTTCGGTGTGTTTTGCGTTGGCTCTTCGGATGCTGAAACGGTCAACGCCTGCGGATCTGTATTTAGATATAATAAAAGTGTTTGTTTTTTTCATTTGTTCGGGTTCCTTTCTGGCAGCGCTTCGCCGGGTGTGGTTTGGCGCTGCCGTGGTTCGTGGGTTTATGCTGCTTTATAAATGACGCGCGCGCCGTGGGTGATCGTCACTATGTCGGCGGGCTTTATGTCGGCCGGGCGTCCGTTTGAGTCCTTCGGCAGTTTTGCGCGGTCGCTGGCGCTGATGTACCACTCGGACATATAACCACAATAAGCGAGTCGGCGTACTGCGTGCGCTTCAACTTTAACCGTGGCGCCGTTTGTCAATGTGACTCTGTAGGTCTTTTCGTCGCCGTTGGCGGTTGCGTCGTTGATCTTCTTTAACATGTGCGCCGGGTTTGTTTTGTCTCGCTGCATCTGGTCCAGCGCTGCGCGCGTCTTGTTGTATTCAATGTATTTTTTAAGAATGGCGGCGCCGTGTGTCCTGGCGTACTCGGTCGCGTATTCCTTCACAACTTCCGCGGGGTTTAAAATGTAGCGGATCGCCTCGGCTGCGCTCAACTCGTCGCGGTATGTGTAAAGATATAGACTCGGCGTCGTTTCCTCTATAAAATGTGTCAAGGCGTCGCGGGTAAAATCGGCAGCACGTAAAGACTCGATCTGTTCCTGTTCGTAACTTTCAAGCGTTCCGGCGTTGGTTTCGGCGGCTGCTTCTGTGGGTATCGCTTCAAGAATTGCGGCGTTGATATCGTCGGCGGCTGCTTCCGCTATGCTTTTAAAGTCGTTATAAAATAAGTTATTGTATAAAAAGCCGCTGAAGCTCGGATCGTGCTTTGGTTCGATGTTGTCGGCGTCTGTCGTGTATGCGCTATATATAAAACGGACTCCGGCTGTATAGGGCGTTGAAAAGTACGCGCGGCGCCTCCATCCGTCGCCCTTTTTGACCTGCTCGCCGTTTACAAGTGCGGCGATCTCTTCCGGTGTGAAGTGGTCCGACGTGGGGCCGGTGTAGCCTGGCGCGCTGTGTGGCTCGTCTTGCGGCTTTTCTTCTTCGGCGGGTGTTTCTTCCGTCTGGATGCTTTCGGCGCTCTGTGCGTCGTTCTGTGGCTCGTTTCCGGGCCTGTATTCATCCGCGGCGGGTATGGTTTGCGGGTTCTCCTGCGCATTTATTCCAGCGATAAAAAATAAATTGTTTTTATCGTCGTATATATTACCATTTGCGGCGGTGTATAATTTGCGGCCGTTTGTGATATCCTGCCAAAACTGACCGAAAACGCGCTGCAGCTCTTCTGGCGTTGCTTCTCGTCTTGTTTCGGATGCTTCCGGCGCTTCTGTGGCGGGTTCCTCGGATGCTTCCGCGGGCGCTTCGGCAGTCTCGGCGGGCGTTTCCTGCGCTGCTTCTGTGGTTGCTTCCTGTGTTGCGGGTTCTTCCTGGTTTGCTTCTTCGGATGCTTCCGGCGTCAATTTGTCGGTTGGATCCTCTCTGAAGATAAAACCTTTTTTAAATCTTGAATAATAGCCGCCGATCTTCTTGAATTCGTCGCGAATTGCTGCGAATGTCTCCGAGTCGACTTTATTATTAAGAGTGACAACGAAAAGCGGCGATCCGTCGCGGGTGTCTGTGTCCGCTTTTATTGTATAATCTGTTGTTTTTGTCTCGGATGCTTTCGGCGTTTCGGCTGTGGTTTCTTTGTTGGGCTTGTACTCGTTGCCGTTTGCATCGACTTTGATCATTTTTTCGACTTCGTACGGCTCGCGCACTTCTTCAACGCTTCCCCACACGATCGATCCGGTCTCGATCCATTTTAAAAACTTGTCTTTATCTCGTCCGCGCTTGTCCTCGTTTCCGTCCTCCGTATAATATCCGAAAAAATTAGATCGATCGGCGCTGCCGGTTAACGTTTTATTACTTTTTAAGGATACGCGGCGCGCAACTAAAACGCCGGCCGAGTCGGATTTTTCCAGGCGGTAAACGGTGCCGCGGCTGCATCCGTATGTAAAGTTATTTACAAGTTTAAAACATTGACCGGCGCTGAAGCTGCCCGTTGTGGCTTCTTTGAATTTGTAAACCGTTCTATATTTCGTCACTTTGCGCGCTTCGTATGTATAACCGTTTTCGCCTTCGTTGCCTACCATGCCGCCACATATATTATTAAAACGGGCGATCAATTCGTTGAACTTATCCAGGAGTCTATAATTTTCGGCGGCTTCCTCGTATGCGTTGATCGCTTGTTTTTCTGTCGGATACTGTCCCCACTGCGGGCGGCTTGTGTAGTCCTGGATCCACTGTTCGCGGGTTAAGTTGTTGAACTTCTGCCACTGCTCGCGCTCCCACGTGTAGCCGCTGCCGCTGATATCTGCAACGCGTGAGAACTTGAGGAGTCCGGTTCCCTTGTCAATAATGATCCCGTTTTTCTCTATGTGCCAATTACAGCGCGGCGGGTTTGCAAGGTGGCCGGGGGTGTAGTCCTCGCGGATCTCGGTTCCTTCTGTCGCTTTTTCTTTGAGTTTTTCGATCGCTGCTTTTGCGGTTGCTTCTTCTGCTGCGGATGCTCCGCGATCCTGTGTCATTTTTTCAAGTTTGGCGATCTTTGCGGCGATCTCGGCGCTCTGTGTGCCGTTTGTCTTGACGGTATAGGTGCGGCGGTATTCCTGCGCGGGGCTGCTGTGGTCTACAACTAAAGTATAACCGTTTTTTGTTGCGATGCCTCCCCAAAAAGCCGGATCATAATAATCCGTCATGGGATCGCTGTTGTCGGCATAATAGCCGTATACGGTCCAGCCATCAAGCATCTGCAGACGGTGTGCGATCTTTACTTTCACTTCTCTATACTGATAATATGTTGTGTTGCTGCTCATGTTTTCACCTTTTTAACCTTTCATTTATAATATTTATGTTGTTTGCGTTTCGTTCCTTTTAGGAATTCCCCACCGCGCTGCTGACGCTGTGACCGTTTCTGGCTCCGGTGGGGCGGTAGTGCTATAAAAATAACTTGCGGCCGTATTTCGTTAATTGTGATTTTTTAATGATGCCGCGCTCGATCTGGCCTTTTATATAACTTGCGGATCCGTAAACAGTAGATCCGGCGCCGCTGTCGGGTTTTGCTATGCTCATAAAATAGCCGCCGTTTGTATTGTGGTATATATCCCAATTAGAGTCGCCGTTTGTCGCTCTTATTAAGCGGCCGTTTATTACGTCGGGACCGTGTGACGCGTTGATCTTCATTTGGCGGCGCTCGATCTGTCTTTTTATCTGCTTATATTCGTTTTCGCTCATGTGGTGATCCTCCTTTTATGCTTCTTTATATGTTACTATGTGCGACGGTTTCAAAATATTGTATAATCCTTTATTTTGATATAATCGGCTGTAATATTGCGCGGTTTTCAGCGCTTGCGCTTCTGTGGCTGCCGTTGCTATTGTATAGACTTTTTCAAACATTAAAGCGGCGCCGGGCGTGGTGGGCTGCTTCTTGTCAAGTTTGCAAAGTAAAATATTATACATTTTGCCGATCCTCCTTTTATGCTGTTTCGCGGTTATACTGTCTCCAGGTGGGCGTTGCTCGGATGCTGTCGCGCATTTCTTCAGCGGCTGCCTTTATTGCTTCAAGTGTTGCGGCGTGGTCCTTGTATCCGGTGATCCATCCGGGGCTGCAGGCAGTAAAACCGACGCCGGCGCACTCTGTCAAAAACTGCTTGATCTCGGTAACTTCTTTCAATGCTTCGCGTTTTTCGGTGTAGTCGTCAAAAAATACCGGGTAATTACTTTCAATGTCAATGTAAAAACTTTCATAATATCCAGGGCGGAGTCTGATGTGAAAATAATAAAAATCATATTTTGCCGCGATGCTGTTAAAATTCTCTTGATCTGCCTCGTAATATGTTTCTATTTCCCACTGTGCGACGGTCTCCGGATCTGTTTCGGGGTATTCCTCGCGCACAAACTGTAAAAAATCGGCGTCTTTTGCGATCTCGTAGGCCTCGTATGGCTTGATCGCAAGTGTTATAAAATCGGATGTTTTAAAATTGATTGCTCCCATTGTTTTAACCTCCTTTTAAGATATTTTATTAACCTTGTTTAAAAACTCTGTGAGATGGTTTATCGTTTCCAGCGTCCGCACAAACTCGGCGCCGCTTTCGGTGGTGTGGTTCTTATATGCGCATATAATAGCGATCGCTTCGTTTAGTGTCTGTTTTTCCTCGTCGGATAAAATAACATTAACTACCATTTGCCGATCCTCCTTTCGTTTGAATTCCTGCCGCCGTTGTTGTTTTTTCATGGCCGCCGCCGTTGCTGGTTCCCGGCTGCGGTTCGCATTACTTCAACGCGGGCGCGCTATGCGGTTTTTGTTTCCTGTTTACAAACTGCATAAAAGCATATAAGCAGTGCAGCGATTGAAAAATATAACATTTTCTATTCCTCCGGTTTTCTCTTTTCGATCTGGATGCTTTCGGCGCCGGGCTTTTCTAATATGTAGCGCTTGCCGCTGATCTCCTGTGTTACCTGGTAGCCGTTGCGCTTTGCCTGATATAATGCTTTAGCGAGTCCGCTGTAACTGTGTACTATAATTTTTTTCATTTGCTGATCCTCCTGTTTCTATCTGTGGTATGGGTGGCAGTTCTCACCGTCGCAAAAATCTAAAAATGCGGCGATCGTTTCTTCCGCTTCGCATCGGGTTTTATATCTCTTGTCCTGGCTGGCTTTGCGGCGCGCCGGCAGTCCTGCGCGGCGTCTATCATTATTTGAGAAAAACGGGCGATCCGTTGGCTTTTTTGCTTTCATGGGCTTTTATCCTTTCTTTACTTTTCTATGTGGTTTTGTTTACTTTTTGTATATCTTTAATAAGATTATATTCAAAAATGAATAGATAGTCAATAAAAAATAGTCAATTTTGAATATAAAATATTCACAAAAATAATATCATTTTATTGTATAAAATATTCAATATTGACAAGTTTTTATATATTTTGTATTATTTTGTAAAAGGAAGTTAAAAAGAATGAACGCAAG
>Ga0265300_10000295_pt1 | contig 52695 bp, 40 predicted proteins | sample AusTroGonzalo_MG_FD_193482 | JGI IMG/M metagenome (GOLD analysis project Ga0265300, IMG submission 193482) | Bovine rumen microbial communities from tropical cattle in Woodstock, Queensland, Australia - Gonzalo_03 | ecosystem: Host-associated > Mammals > Digestive system > Stomach > Rumen ... | reverse complement strand
GAAAGGCCGACGCTACTTCTCGAGGATTTCGATTTTCATTTCGCCGCATTCGTTGATGATGCCAACGTTCTCGATGAATTCGGGCGTTTTGCTGTGAGCATCGAGGGAGGCTTGGTCGGCCCAGGTCTCGATGATGCAGAAGACATCGGGGCGGGTGGCACTCTCGAAGGCATCGTAGGCGATGCAACCGGGATGACTCTGACTCTTGGCTACAAGGGCAATGGCTGCCTCTAATGCACGGTCGTACTGGCCTTTCTTGGCCTGGAAGAAACAATTCAGTCTTAACATAATTATATATATTTTGGGGTTATTGATATAATTTTATCCTACAAAGTTAAGGATTATCGGCGAATTTGACTATCTTTGCAGGCACAAAATAACAAAAATTAATCTAATAATTCTACAATGAGACGTTTTACGACGACCATGAGCCTGTTATTTGCTCTGGTATTGTGCATCGGCGCACAACAATTCAACAAGAATCAGGGTTATCGCCTGGAGATCGGCGACGGCCTGGCATTGGACTGCCAGAACGGTACTATCACCTTCAGTCCTGCCAACAAGAAGTCTATGACTCAGGTATGGCAGGTGCATCCCTCTGTACGCGGCGACTACAACGTGCTGTTCAACCCCTATGGCCAGGTGGCCCTGGACAACGGTAACAACGGCCAGCGCGAGGCTGAGGTGATCACCTGGGATGCCAACGGCGGCAACCCCAACCAGCAGTGGAAGATCACAACGCAGGCAGACGGCACGGTGACACTGACCTGTGCTGCAGGAGGCCTGAAACTGGGCTATAACGATAACTGCCAACCTGGCGGCCATGTGTGGCAGATTAAGGCTACGGACGCTGACCGCTATGTGAAGTGGCAGATGGTGAAGACGGACCTGAAGGTGGTGTCTGAAGCCCTGCAGGCCAAGAGCAAACACGAGTGGGAGAACCAGGCTATCTATGGCATCAACAAGGAGCCCGGCCGTGCTACCATGCTGCTCTATGCCAGCGAGAAGGAAATGAAGCAGGACGAGGCCTACAGCAAACCCTGGCTCTGGCCCAACAGCAGCCTGCGACTGATGCTGAGCGGCAAGTGGCAGTTCAACTGGGTGCCCAGTCCTGAGCAGCGCCCCGCTGACTTCTACAAGACAAACTATGATGCCTCTACCTGGAAGACCATCCAGGTGCCCAGCTGTGTGGAGATGCTGGGGTATGGCACTCCTATCTATACGAATGTTACTTACCCCTTTAAGAACCAGCCCCCATTTATCCGTGGACAAGAGGGTTATACGGTGGTGAAGGAGCCCAATGCTGTGAGCAGCTACCGCCGTACCTTCGAGGTGCCGGCCGCTTGGGACGGACGCGAGATTTACCTCCATTTCAACGGTATATACAGCGCTGCCTACGTATGGGTGAACGGCCAGAAGGTGGGTTACACACAGGGCCCCAACAACGATTCGGAATTCGATGTCACGAAGTACCTGAAGATAGGCGGACAGAACCTTGTCTGCGTGGAGGTGTACAGATGGAGCGACGGCTCGTATATCGAGGACCAGGATATGTTCCGCCTGAGCGGTATCCATCGTGATGTTTACCTGGAGGCCCGCCAGAAGGTGCAGCTGCAGGATGCCTACCTGACATCTGACTTCGGACGCAGAGGACTGGGATTTGCCAAGCTGAACATAGACCTGACACTGCAGAACCTGGGCAAGAAGGCTCAGAATGCGCTGGTGGAGTGCAAACTGTATGACCCACAGGGCAAACTGGTGCAGATCTGCAAGATGACGGCCGAGCAGCTCGCGAAGGGCGAGAAGAGGGTGATCCGCCCCTTCTTCCAGGTAAAGGAGCCCCAGCTCTGGACAGCTGAGACGCCCAACCTCTATACCGTAGACATCAACGTGAACGGCGATATCAGCACACAGAAATACGGATTCCGCAAGATAGAGAACCGCAACGGCCAGGTCTTCATCAACGGCAAGCGCGTGATGTTCAAGGGTGCTGACCGCCACGACACACATCCCGTATATGGCAAGGCCATCCCCGTGGAGAGCATGATAGAGGACATCCTGCTGATGAAGCGCTATAACCTGAACACGGTGCGTACGAGCCATTATCCCAACGATCCCCGCATGTATGCCCTGTATGACTACTACGGCATCTATACGATGGACGAGGCCGACGTGGAGTGCCACGCCAACCACAGCCTGTCGAAGAACCCCCTGTGGGAAGGTCAGTATGTAGACCGCCAGCAGCGTATGGTACTGAGGGACCGTAACCACGCGAGCGTGATCTTCTGGAGTATGGGTAACGAGTGCGGCGGCGGCGATAACTTCGTGGCCAGCAAGAAGGCCATCCAGGCACTGGACGGACGACTGATACACTATGAGGGTATGAACGAGGTGGCCGATATGGACAGCCGTATGTATCCCAGCATGGAGCACATGATAGCCCTGGACAGAAACGAGAGCCTGAAGGACCGCCCCTTCTTCCTCTGTGAATACGCACACGCCATGGGTAACGCCATAGGTAACCTGAAGGAGTACTGGGACTACATAGAGTTCGAGAGCAAGCGCATGATAGGCGGCTGCATCTGGGACTGGGTAGATCAGGGTCTGTGCAAGTACGGCGAGCCCACGACGAACATGTATTATGGCGGTGGATTCGGCGATTATCCCAACGATAACGACTTCTGCTGTAACGGTATCATCACATCGGACCGCCACGTGACACCCAAGCTGGAGCAGGTGAAGAAGGTTTACCAGTATGTGGACTTCCGCCTGACGGACGAGGGCAAGATCCGCATCCGCAACCGCTTCTGCTTCCACGACCTGGGCGCCTATAACCTGAAGTATGAGTTGCTGCGCGACGGACGCGTCATCAAGAGCGGCGTGACAAGCATGTCTGCCGTTCAGCCCACAGACAGCATAGACATAGATATGCCCGTAGAGGTGCCCGAGGAGAAGGGTATGTTCCACCTGAACCTGTCGCTGGAGCTGAAGCAGGCTACCATCTGGGCTCCTGCCGGACACAGCGTGGCTGCCGAGCAGCTGTTCCTGAAGGGCGAGATGGAGGACGGCCTGGACTTCCCCAAGTATGATGAGGGTGCCTTCACAGCCCGCGAGACAGACGACGCCATCACCATAAAGGGTAAGGACTGGAGCTTCGGCATCAGCAAGAAGACGGGTGCGGTGACAGACCTGACATACGGCGGCAAGCAGATGGTGGCCGAGGGCGAGAACTTCCTCTTTAACGGCTACCGCAGCATCAACAACGACCGCATGGGCAACCTGAGAGCCGAGCGCGACGAGGTGGTAGTGAAGCTGATACAGAACGAGAAGTGGACCAAGATCTTTGCCACCCAGATCGTGAAGGGCGGCAGGGACGGACGCTCGAAGGTGCCCGTAGCAACGGAATATGAGTTCCTGCCGGACGGCAAGATTCTGATGACGGTGACCATCGCCAACCTGGAGAAGAATGTGGACTTCCACCGTCTGGGCCTGCAGGCATTCATGGACAAGAGCCTGGAGAACGTGGAGTACCTGGGCCGTGGCCCCATGGAGAACTATCCTGACAGAAAGGACTGTGCCTTCGTAGGTTGCTACAACACTACGGTGAGCGGCATGCAGGAGGAATACATCAAGCCCCAGAGCATGGGCGAACGTTGTGACGTGAACTGGCTGCAGCTGACAGACAACAGCGGCAAGGGCGTAAGATTCACAGCCCTGGTGAACAACTTTATGTTCAGCGCCCAGCATTATACAGACGAGGAGCTGTGGCAGACCAAATACCTGCACGAGCTGAAGAGCATCCGCAGGCCTGAGGTGGTGCTGCACCTGGATGCCGCCATGCGCGGATTGGGCAACGCCAGCTGCGGCCCCGGCCCCCTGAGGAAATATGAAATGGAGAAGAGACACTACAGACTGTTCATGTGTATTTCACCAGTGAAATAAAAGGAAGGAAAATGGAATAGGGGAGTCGCAGAGGCTCCCCTTTTTCTGTGATACGTTGACATAAGTCAAGAAAATAAAAAAGAATTTGTGCGGTCGGGAATTTGTTGTATCTTTGCACACGTAAAAAAAGTACCATAAAGAGTTAATTTAATGGCAGATAAGAAACTTGTTCCCGACTTTATTTTCGAAAGCAGTTGGGAAGTATGCAACAAGATCGGCGGTATATATACCGTACTCAGTACCAGAGCAAAGACACTACAGGAATCCGCTAAAGACAATCTGGCCTTCATCGGACCTGACGTTTGGCAGAACCAGGAAAACCCTCTCTTCACAGAAGATAAGAATCTATGGCCCGCATGGACCAAGAAAGCTGCGGAGGAAGGCCTTCGCGTGCGTGTGGGCCGATGGAACATCCCAGGAGCGCCAGGCGTGATACTCGTGGACTTTACCCCTTACTTTGCCATTAAAAACGAGATCTACGGCAATGCGTGGAACGACTTCCAGGTAGACAGCCTGCATGCCTACGGCGACTATGACGAGGCGAGCATGTTTGCCTATGCCGCTGCCAAGGTGGTGGAGAGCTTCTATAACCATTCGCTGAAGAAGAAAAAGAATGTGGTATACCAGGTGCATGAATGGATGACCTGCCTGGGCGCCCTCTACATCAAGAAGTATGTGCCCCAGATAGCTACCATCTTTACGACCCATGCCACCAGCATCGGCCGCAGCATAGCAGGCAACAACAAGCCCCTGTATGAGTACCTGTGGGCCTATAACGGCACGCAGATGGCGCAGGAGCTGAACATGGAGGCCAAGCACAGCATAGAACGCCAGACGGCACACAACGTGGATTGCTTTACCACCGTGAGCGATGTGACTGCATACGAATGCAAGGAGCTGCTGGACAAGGAGTGCGATGCCATACTGATGAACGGATTCGAGCAGGACTTCGTGCCCAAGGGGGCCAAGTTCGCCGCTGCCAGAGCTGCCGCAAGGAAGAAGATCTTCCAGGTAGCCAACGCCCTGACGGGTACGGAATATCCAGACGACACACTGGTGGTTGCCATCAGCGGCAGATACGAATACAAGAACAAGGGAATTGACGTCTTCCTGGAGGCTATGTACCGCGGCCTGTATGAGCAACACCTGGAGCGTCCCGTACTGGCACTCATTCAGGTGCCCGGATGGATAGAGGGCGTACGCATGGATCTGCTGAACAGGGTCAAGTTCCCTGACAACTATGACTTCCCATTGGATAATCCGCTATACACACATGCCCTGCACAACGTGGAGTCGGACAATGTGCTGAACTTCCTGCACTCGCACGGCATGCGCAATAATAAGGAGAGCAAGGTGAAGGTGATGTTCGTGCCCAGCTATCTGGACGGCAACGACGGCATCTTCAATATGTCGTACTACGACCTGCTGATCGGTAACGACCTGGCTGTCTATCCCTCGTATTACGAACCCTGGGGCTACACACCGCTGGAGGCTATCGCCTTCCATGTGCCCTGTATCACGACTTCGCTATCTGGCTTTGGCGTATGGGCCAACAAGGAGGCAGGCGGACAGAGCACCATACAGGACGGCGTAGAGGTGATCAGCCGCAATGACTATAACTATAACGAAGTGGCCGACAGCATCGTCAGCACCATCACACGATACTCGGCACTGGACAGCAAGAAACAGGAGGCTGCCAGAAAGAAAGCTGCGAAGCTGGCCGAGAAAGCCCTCTGGAAGCACTTTATCAGCTATTACTTCGAAGCATACGATATAGCATTAAAGAACAGAAATAAGAGATTGTTAAAATAAATACTCATCATTAATTATATTCAGGAGAAAACAAAATGAAAATCAAGGCAAGTAGTACTAACCAACCCTGTTGGAAACCTATTACCGTAAAGAGTAATGTGCCTGCAGAGTTGAGTAAGTTGGAAGAACTCGCTCATAATATGTGGTGGTCTTGGAACCACAACGCAAGAAGTCTGTTCCGCAGTTTGGACAAGACTTTATACGAGAACTGTCATCAGAACCCCGTTCTGCTGCTGGAGCAGATCAGTTTCGAGAAACTGGAGAAACTGGCCAAGGACAAGGCTGTGCTGAAGAAGATGAACGAGGTGTATGACGAATTCCGCGCCTACATGGACGTTGAGCCTGACAAGTCTCGCGCCAGCGTGGCCTACCTCTGTATGGAGTATGGTCTGAACCAGGTACTGAAGATCTATTCAGGCGGTCTGGGCATCCTGGCAGGTGACTACCTGAAGGAAGCCAGCGACTCTAACGTAGATATGTGTGCAGTAGGTTTCCTGTATCGTTACGGCTACTTCACACAGACCCTGAGCATGGACGGTCAGCAGATTGCTAACTACGAGGCTCAGAACTTTGGCATCCTGCCCATCGAGCAGCAGATGAACGAGGACGGCACTCCAATGGTAGTGGACGTTCCCTATATGAACTATCACGTGCATGCCTATGTATGGCGTGTGAACGTGGGTCGTATCAAGCTGTATCTGCTGGATACGGACAACGAGATGAACTCGGAATACGACCGCAGCATCACCCACGCCCTGTATGGCGGCGACTGGGAGAACCGTCTGAAGCAGGAGATCCTGCTGGGTATCGGCGGTGTGCTGACACTGAAGAAGCTGGGCATCAAGAAGGATGTGTACCATTGTAACGAGGGACACGCCGCACTGTGTAATGTGCAGCGTCTGGTAGATTATGTGAAGGAGGGTATGAGCTTTACGATGGCCCTGGAGCTGGTGCGTGCCTCTTCGCTCTATACCGTTCACACACCCGTACCTGCCGGTCACGACTACTTCGACGAGGGTCTGTTCAGCAAGTACATGAGCGGCTATCCACAGATGCTGGGCATCAGCTGGGACGAGTTCATCGGCATGGGTCGTATGAACCCCGAAGACCACTCGGAGCGCTTCTGTATGTCGACCTTTGCCTGCAACACTTCGCAGGAGGTGAACGGCGTGAGCTGGCTGCACGGCGAGGTGAGCAAGAAGATGTTTGCCGGTATCTGGAAGGGTTACTATCCAGAGGAGAGCCACGTAGGTTACGTGACGAACGGTGTGCACTTCCCCACATGGTGTGCCAACGAGTGGCGTAAGCTCTATGCCAAGCACTTCGACAAGAATCACCTGAACGACCAGAGCAATCAGGCTATCTGGGAGGCTATATATAATGTAAGCGACGAGGAGGTATGGGAGACCCGCATGCAGCTGAAGACGAAGCTGGTGGATTATATCCGCGAGAAGTTCCGCGACAGCTGGCTGAAGAATCAGGGTGACCCATCGCGTGTGGTTAACCTGATGGAGAAGATCAACCCCAATGCGCTGATGATAGGATTTGGACGCCGATTCGCCACCTACAAGCGTGCACACCTCCTGTTTACCGACCTGGAGCGTCTGGCCAGAATCGTCAACAACCCTGACTATCCCGTGCAGTTCCTCTACACAGGTAAGGCACATCCCGCCGATGGTGCAGGACAGGGCCTCATCAAGAAGATCTACGAGATAAGCCAGCGCCCTGAGTTCCTGGGCAAGATCATCTTCCTGGAGAACTATGATATGCAGCTGGCTCGCCGTCTGGTGAGCGGTGTGGATATCTGGATGAATACACCCACACGTCCGCTGGAGGCATCAGGTACATCTGGCGAGAAGGCCGAAATGAACGGTGTAGTAAACCTGTCGGTACTGGACGGCTGGTGGCTGGAAGGCTATCGCGAGGGTGCCGGTTGGGCCCTGACAGACAAGCGTACCTATCAGAGTCAGGAGTATCAGGATCAGCTGGATGCTGCCACCATCTACTCTCTGCTCGAGAACGAGATCATGCCGCTCTACTATGCCAAGAATGCCAAGGGATTCAGCCCTGGCTGGATAAAGGTAATCAAGAACTCTATTGCACAGATCGCTCCCCATTACACGATGAAGCGTCAGTTGGACGACTACTACAACAAGTTCTACAACAAGTTGCGTGACCGTTCTAATGCCCTGAATGCCAATAACAGAAAGCTGGCTTACGACATTGCCCTCTGGAAGGAGACAGTAGCAGAACGCTGGGATGCCATAAATGTGGTAGAGATCAGAAAATCCGAAGAGGTGGTTAACGGCAACATCGAAGCCGGCAAGAAGTATAACGTGGAGGTTGTGATAGACGAAGCAGGCCTGGACAATGCAGTAGGCATAGAGCTGGTAACCCTGCAGACAGACATCCACGGCGAGGATCATATCTATCACGTGAACGACTTCGAATTGGTGAACATAGAGGGTAACCGCTATACCTTCAGGACATCACACAGTGTAGACAATGCAGGAAGCTTCAAGGTATGCTATCGTATGTATCCCAAGAACGAGAACCTTCCTCATCGTCAGGACTTCAGCTACGTTAAGTGGTTCGTATAATGCAACATCCAGGCAGTATGCCCATAGATAGGCCAAGCATCAGGTTTGCTGTTATCGACAGCAACGTCCTGACGTGTCTGGGCCTTCAGCATCTTCTGGGCCGACTGCTGCCTATGGCTGAGATACAAGTATTCTCAAGTACAAAGGAACTGATGGAACTCGGTGACACATCCGGGTTCCTTCACTTCTTTGTGGCTTCAAGCATATTCTTCGAGCAGGCAAGTTTCTTCCGCCAGTTCCCCAAGAAGACGATTGTGCTGGTGAAGGGAGACATGCAGATAAAGGATATACATACCCTGAATGTATGTCAGAACGAGAAACAGCTGATCAGCGATATCATGGCCCTGCAGCATATGGGCCACGATCATGCCATCAATATGGCCCGACAGGTGGAGAGCAAGGAGGTGCTGTCGTCGCGCGAGATAGAAGTGGCCATACTGCTGTGCAAGGGCTATATCAATAAGGAGATAGCCGACCAGCTCTCGCTGGCCACCACAACGGTGATCTCGCATCGCAAGAATATCATGGAGAAGATTCACGCCCGCTCGCTGGCCGACATCATCATCTATTGCGTGGTAAAGGGAATCGTCAGCATAGAGGATTTATAAAGATACAGACAGCATAATAATAGGAATGCCCCCAAGGATAACTCTTGAGGGCATTCTTCTTTATGTTCGGAAAAAAAACTATAATCAGATCTCTTCGTTGGCGTAAAGGAAACGCTTGATGCTCTTCTTGGGCGTCTTCTCGAATTCCTGTTTCATGATCTTGATACCAGCCAACTGAGCATAGGCGGGGAGGAGAGGATTGACATCCTTGCGGTTCTGCTCCATGAGCTCGGCCAGGCCCTCTTCTGTGAGACGCTCGGCCTGAACCTGATCCTGATCGGGATAAACAAGGCCGTAGAGCTTGTCGCCCTTCTGGATGACTACGCATTCGGCAACCATCTTCATATTGCTAAGCTTGTCCTCGATCTCCTCTGGGTAGATATTCTGGCCATTGGCACCCAGCAACATATTCTTGCTTCTGCCCTTGATGAAGACATTGCCCTTCTTGTCCATAACACCCAGGTCGCCAGTGTGGTACCAGCCGTCCTTATCGAGCGTAGCCTCTGTGGCCTCTTCGTTCTTGTAATAGCCAAGCATGACATTAAGGCCGCGAGTCAGGATCTCGCCAGGAATCTTCTGGGGATCGGGGCTGAGGATCTTCAGCTCCTGATGGATGACATTCTTACCGCAACTGCCAGGAACCATCTTCTTGTAATCCTCGTATGTGATGATAGGAGCACATTCTGTGGCGCCATAACCAACGGTGTAACGGAAGCCGATATCGTGCAGGAGCTTCTCGATCTCCTGATTCAAGGCTGCACCTCCGATAATCACCTCGTAGAAGTTGCCACCCAGGGCCTTGGTAAGACCATCGCAGATCTTGCGCTTGATAATCCTGTTGATGATAGGTGTCTTCATAAGGATGCGCATCTGGGGCGTCTGGATCTTGGGCAGAACGGCCTTGCGAACTACCTTTTCTATAATAAGAGGTACAACAATCAGGATAACGGGCTTTACCTCGGCCAATGCCTGCATCAATACAGTAGGTGATGCCATCTTGGTAAGGAAGTGGATGTGTACACAGGAGAGGAACTCGAAGGTGAACTCGAATGCCATTCCATACATGTGGGCCATGGGCAGCATAGAGAGAATATGATCGCCAGGCTTGATAATATCACCCAATACGTTTACGGCAAAATCATAGTTGCTCCACAATGCACGATAGGGGAGCATCACACCCTTGCTATTGCTGGTAGTACCACTGGTGTAATTGATGATGGCCAACTCGTTAGGCTCGTCCTTATGATAATTAAGGTCTGAAGGCTGAAGGCCATTGGGATATTTCTGGGCATAAATCCCGGCAACGGCAGCATCGGCCTGAGCAAAACGCTCTGTGTTGCTGCACAATACGCTGTAATCGGCCAATGACATGATTCCCTCCAGGGCTGGCATCTCGCTGGCAGTAAGACCGGGCCATACCTTGTCTCCGACAAGCAGCAACTTGGCCTCGCTGTGATTTACGATATCATGAATCTGGGAGGGGTGAAACTCGTGGAGTATAGGAACTGCCACTGCTCCGTAGGTTATAATACTGAAGAATGCGGCACCCCAACGACTCAGGTTTCGTCCGCAAATAGCAATCTTGTCGCCTTTCTGAATACCTAATTCGGAATATAGAATGTGAAATTTCTCGATAATTTCAGCTACATCCTTATATTTAAATGTGAATAAGCCATAATCAGACATAGAATCCATATCCCAATATTTCTGGATTCTATCCTGTACAATCTGATTATACGAGGGAACTATAGTTATATCCATTTGCACAATTTCTTTAAATGTGTGCACAAAGGTAGCTTGATTTTACCGTTTTTGCAAGTAATTACCGTATTTTTTGCACAAAAACGGCAAAAATGTGAAATTAGTATACTCTAGGTCCGAATATTTTGCTACCAACACGGATCATATTGCTACCATATTGTATGGCGATAGGGTAGTCTTCGCTCATTCCCCATGAACGAATTTGGAACATTTCATCGTCAGAAAAGTAGTTTTCCTTTAGTTCCTTAAAAACATTATATGCCGTCTGGAACTCGCGTGCTATCTGAGCCTCATCGTCTACATTACTGGCCATACACATCAGTCCGCAGATATGGACGTTCTTGAGCAATCGCCATTCGCCCGCCTGGACATAAACCAACAACTCGTCTGGCGAGAAACCAAACTTGGTCTCTTCCTGGGCAACATGCAACTGGAGCAGGCAGTTAATGACTCTGTCGTGTTTCTGGGCCTGCTTGTTGATCTCGACCAACAGTTTGTGCGTATCCACAGCATGTATCAGATGAACGTAACCGGCGATATACTTGACCTTGTTGGTCTGCAGATGGCCAATGAAGTGCCACTCAATATCCTTGGGTAGCACCTCATGTTTCTGCTGAAGTTCCTGCACGTGATTCTCACCAAATAGCCTGTGTCCTCCAGCATAGGCATCCTCTATCATACTAGCTGGATGGAACTTGCTGACAGCAACAAGGCTGACATAAGGTGGGAGCGTCTGCTTTATCTCACTGATTATCTCCTTGGGGCTCTTCATTTGGCTGAGATTTGTAAATGTCGATAATCTTCGTTTCTGTGATTGATACTATTGTCCATTCGCCCAGCGTGCCGTGCATACCCTTATCCAGATTCTTGAGTGATGTGTGGAAGTCCTTGGCCTGGATCAGGATGGACTGAACGGTACGCTTCTCTGTTCCCTTCTTCTCGTCAAGGGTGATATAGGCTACTCTGGCCTTGAACCATTTGTCGTCTGTAAGGTCTTCGCTTTCCATTATCTCGGAGAGTCTGGCGCGTCTGATATCGGAAACAACAAACTCACCTGTCATGTAGGGTTCTATCTCCTCGATAAAACGCTTTTCTGCCTCGGTAAAGCTGATGGCATCTACCAGATATGTGTCTGTGGTAGTCTTAATGAGACCATTCTCCATTGTCTTGTCATATTTTACCTTACACTCAAACCATTCTGTCATAATCGTATTCTTTTTTTATTCTAGTTTATAATATATGTATTTGTCAATGAAATAATCGTTTTATCAGATCGGGACGCTTTATCTGTTTCAGATAATTCTCGATATTACGGCGTTCTTCCTTCTTGTACCAGAAGAAGAACATGCGCTGCTGCTGCTTGTCCTTGGGCGTTTTGGCCGAGAAGATGGGCTCTAACGTATAGGGGTGATAGCCTGTGGCCCAGCATGTGGTGGCTACCGTAAGCGGAGTGGGGGTGAAATCCTGAACCTGCTCTAACTGGAAGTCCAGATCCTTGGTCTCGATAGCCAAATCAGCCATATCCTGGGCATGACAGCCAGGATGGCTACTTATAAAATAAGGTATAATCTGCTGGTGCATGCGTTCCCTGCGGCATATGTCATCAAAGATCTTCTTGAACTGATGAAACAGGCGGAAGGAAGGTTTGCGCATAATCTCCAGAACATGGTCTGATGTATGTTCGGGAGCCACCTTGAGTCTTCCGCTCACATGGTTCACAATCAGCTCGCGCGTATAATCACGGGCGGCCTTGTTCAGCGTCTCGTCTTTCCAGTCGTGAAGCAGCAGGTCGTACCTGACGCCGCTGCCTATAAAGCTCTTCTTGATATTGGGAATCCTGCTCACCTCTCTGTAAATATCCAGAAGGGGCCTGTGGTCGCCGTTCAGATTGGGGCATATCTGTGGATGAACACACGAAGGACGCTTGCATGCAGCACAAGCCTTTTCGTTCTTTCCGTGCATCATATACATATTGGCACTGGGACCACCCAAGTCGCTGAGATAACCTTTGAAATCAGGTTGCTTGGCTATCTGTCTGACTTCGCGCAATATACTTTCCTTGGAACGGCTCATTATGAATTTGCCCTGATGGGCGCTGATGGTGCAGAACGCACAGCCTCCGAAGCAGCCACGATGCAGATTCACGCTAAACTTTATCATGTCGTAGGCAGGAATCCTTTTCCCATTGTACTTGGGGTGGGGTAATCGTGTATAAGGGAGGTCGAAGCTGTGGTCAAGCTCCTGCTGGGACAAAGGAGGGAAGGGGGGATTAACGACCACCCATTTGCCTCGTGTCTCCTGGAGCAGGCGTTGGGCCCGTAGCTTATTGCTCTCTTCCTCGACATGGCGGAAATTATCTGCATGGAGCTTCAGGTTAGAGAGACACTCCTCGAAACTGTGCAGGACGATATCGTCCTTATTAATACCGCCAGGAATCTCGTAATGCTCGTATATCGAAACGGTCTGGGGAACCTGATTCTCTTTCTGAATCACATCTCGGAAGGTTTCACGCGTTATATACGCCTCGCCATTCTCGTCGTAGTATAATGATGGATGGTATTCGGCTAAGGCGCCTGACAACAACTCGGAGAGCATGAGTGTGGGCTTCTCGCCCATGCCATAAGTGATTATGTCGGCATCGCTATCCATGAGGATGCTGGGCATAAACTTCTCCTTCCAATAGTCGTAGTGCATAACCCTGCGCAAACTAGCCTCTATGCCGCCCAGCACGATGGGGACATCAGGATATAGCTGCCTAAGGATTTTGGAATAGACGATAGTGGGATATTCGGGCCTGAGGTCGTGGCGCCCATCTGGGCTATAGGCATCCTCGCTCCTGAGACGTCTGGCAGCGGTATACTTGTTGACCATACTGTCCATACAGCCAGGGGCGATGCCGAACCAGAGTCTGGGGCGGCCCAATTTCTTGAAATCACGATAGTCGCCGTGCCAATCCGGTTGGGGTACGATGCAGACACGTAGCCCTTCTGCCTCGAGGAGACGGCCAATGACAGCGGCTCCAAAAGAAGGATGGTCTACGTAGGCATCTGCGCTGAAGAGTATCACATCAGCACAATCCCACCCACGAAGTTGCATTTCTTTCTTTGTGGTAGGTAACCAGTCGGACAATTTGTGTTCCACCTGTCCTGTTAGATTATTCTTCTGCAATATCTTCCTTCAGTGTTGGTTTCAATGCATCCAACTGTTCTTTCTCCCAGTCGATGTAAAGTATTATCAGCTGATGTAAGCCAAAACATTTCATGTTGTTATGAAACAGCACATTCTGGCATAGATCCAATAGGTCGGCATCATTAGAATTGGACTCGAGAAGAGAACGGACATTAAGCCTCAGCTTCTCCAGCACGCTCTCGTCTACAATACCGTTGCTGTCCAACAGATCGCTGAAAAGAGAGTACTTCTCGATCGTATGCAGGTGCTTCTCTGTTATTTCCATGCTCCGAGAAGCTTTCATATTACAGATAATCTTGTACATCATATCTTTATATCAATTAATTGTTATTCAGTAAAAATTGGACGGATGCATTTATGATGTTGCGTCGTACCGTCTCGTCCTTGATACATTCTAATGGGAATCCAAAAGAAAGTGATTTCCTGTCAGCTCCATTGTAGGCAATGGCAGACGGCAGATCGGTCTGCTTGTATAGCATCGTACAGAAAGAGCCCTCTGTGCCACGTAAGACATCAGCCGTTCTGACCCAGTAATGACTCTCGTTGGGGTGGTGGTACACCTGTACACTGGTATTCATGCCATCTATGCTAGTAATGCTGTCTAACGGAAGTGACAGATCATAATTATACTTGAAGACATTACTGGTAAATGCCCTCTCTTCGGCTGTCTGCATGTCAACTCCGACAAAGGCACCACTCAGTAGTAGATTTCCGCCCTTTTCGGCATAAGAAGAGATGGCAGACATCAACGCTGGCGTGAAGGTCTTATAGTCCCTTAGACTATACCCGTCCTGTTTCTGAGCACCAAAGATGAGGTTTATCAATTGGAAGGAATCGCTGTTGAGCCTGGGCAAAGAAGATGATACGCAACTGCTTATGTTATAACTGATTCCACCGGAAAGAACATCTTGGGTGTATTGGGTACAATAATCATGCGTGTTACCAGCAAGTATCATTCCTTCTAACTCGTTTCCGCTTTCTCCGATGGTGTTCCATGAATCTTTGCTGAACAGGTACTGATAACCGCAATAAACGGGTGATTTGACATCTATCACACCAGGTTCGACATCCAAACGGAATCCTCGCAACAAGTCGTTGTCGATAGGTAAGGGGCCGGCAACACGCTGGAAACCGTCAACCATCAGAATATTCTTGCTTTCCGGACCTGACAAATAAGCACATACCTCCTGATTGGAAAGACTCTTACCTCCCTCGTTAACAGCACAGACCTTGAATCTATACAGAACTTTCGGCTCGATAGACAAGGTAATGGATGTCTCGCTGGCGGACACAACCATTCCGTTGTCAAATCCTTTGTCTCCAATACTGGTATATATAATGTAGCCAGTGGGCTGTGCGGACGGTTCCAACGGGTCTTCTGTTGGCGACCAGCTTAAGCACACCTCATTGTTGGCAGTATTGACAATAGCCGACAGGTCCTTTACTGGAAGCGGCTGCACGCAGAAGTCAGAATTCTGGTGTACAGTATTTATATACCTTAAGACACCTTTGTATATTGCCCTGGCCATGGTGAACTTGAACGCGGGGTCATGAGCCATACGCATATCCTGCCAGTTCTGATGACTTAGCATCTCAAGTATCATAGCAGGAACCTGAGGGTCGCGGGTTTCGCCATAATTCTTGTCGTACAACTGCCTTCTGTTCCATTGGCCGTATGTGTTGGTAAGGTCGCTGGTTACCTGGGTCATTACGATATCTGCCAAATCACGACTGGTAAGCCTGGAAAGTCCAGCGCCTGTGACATTATCATAATAGCCTGTCGTATAAATACCTAGCGTACCTATATAAGAGTAGTCTTTCCTGAAACCGGCATCGCTATGAACAGCCAGACTTAGCTCGAGGGGAACACAAAGGCCGCTGTCGCCTGGCAGATAGGCACTGCCTCGAGCCAGATAATTCTGTACGTAAGAACGGACCCTGATATCATCGGAATAATCATCGGCTCCGTCTCTGGAATATACTTCGTAAGGGAATCCTGACCATTGTGCAGTATAACGGGCGCCTTCAATACAACGTGGCAATCCACTCTGTTGCAGCGGATTCTGCATCAAGGTGTCACTCCTGGCAATATTGCCCATTCCACCGCCTAATCTGACGGCATCTGCTGTGATAACACCTCGATATGAACTGTAATTCGAAAGATAAACGCAATTCAGATTACTCCTGCCTTTATCAAAATGGAAAGTGCCGATATAAACCCATGTGCCTCCGCCCATCTGCTGATTGACTTTATAGCTTGTGGTAATACCCTGATGTACAACGGAATATGTGGCGTCACTTACACTATTGGGTAAAGTCTTATAGGAAACATATACAGCATAATCACCGCTTTCATTTATTTCAGGAATCCACATGGCTGTACTGAGCTGGCGCTTATTGTTGGTAGCCTCAATCTGCCTGTATGTACCTTCCTGGAAGGGATTTTGCTTGTCGGTATATACGGCATGAGTTTTAGCGTAACCAGCCATGCCGCTTTCCCATTCGAATCTGGAATTGTTCTCTGCATAGACCCCCTCGACATTCGCCATATCATTGTCTATGATAATCTCGTTCTTCTGCCAATCTCGTTCACGAGGAGTGAAAACAATGGCTCCGGCATTCTCGAGCATGGGAATCAAGTATGGTACGACAAAACTCTGTGTGAACAGATCTTCGGTCGTACAGTATAGATATGGACGCTGAAAGATCCACTCGCCCTTTTTCACGTTATAATATTTGCCATGACTGGCCCAGACGCATAGATGTTTATCATTTAATCCCTTATCGATGGAGTAGGGAAGATTAATGGGTGAGACCCAAGGATTGCCCTTGTAGGGATTCTTCCTGTACACCCTCATGCTGTCAAGCTCAGAGAGAAGACTGATGGGAATTAGCTGCTCTATTGGAACATCCTGAGCGTATATTATTATCTGGTAAGTATTATAAGGCGGTTCGAGCGTGTTGCGTACCTCCTCATATATGCGTTGTACAACAGATGGTGTAAAGGGCTGTGACTTAAATGCATCATTAAGATAGATTCCGTAGCGTTTTTCTTCGTTGTTGATGTCAATATCCTCTATCTTTATCTTATCAGCCGTTGAATAATCAGGATTCTGGTATTTCTCGAAATATAAAGCTAAGGGAGTTTTCTCATTGCGTCTTCGCTGCGCATCGCAACCTAAACTAAGAGAAAACAATAAAAGAGTTAAACCGATAATCCTGACAAACATATCTGAACACTTTATGAATTATAACACAAACTGGTCTGGATGCTTTCCTGTGAAGTTCCGAAAGTAATCTTTAATTTCCTGAAGCTGCATATCTACATCGCCATTGGGAATGATTTTCTTGGTGCATACGATAGCCCTGGTTTTGAAATCCAAGCCATACAGTAGGATAGGGATGTTAGCCTTCAGAGCTATGTAATAGAAACCTTTCTTCCAATCTGAATTTGCTTTACGAGTACCCTCTGGGGTTACACAAACTCTGAAGACGTCAGCTTGCTTCGCTTGCTCGGCAACAGAATCTGTTATATTCGTTTTCTTGTTTCTGTATACAGGAATACCTCCCATCCTTCTCATCAGAATACCTAAAGGCCAGAAGAACCATTCTTTTTTCATCAAGAATAGATTTGATTCGCCAATAGCTGTAGTATAGAGTTTTCCGATGATGAAATCCCAGTTGCTAGTGTGTGGGGCTAAAGCAATAACACACTTATCAGGTAAGGGTTCAGTAACATTCTCACTGAACCCTAACCAGTCAAATAATATCTTCTTGCTAAGACTTTGAAACATTCTTTTTTTTAAGCTAAAGCTTTTATCTGTTCCACAATCTCTTCTGTACGAGTCAGCAGATCTTCGCGTAACTTCTTAAAGAAAAGCTTTGTGTTACCAGGTTCTACATGTGAAAGTCTGCTAACCATATCATCCTGTAACTTTAAGATAGTTAGCATGACATTCTCAACGTCTTTGCTGTCAGGCTTGTTCTTGTAATGGAGTAAAGCTACACACTCTGCGAACAAGTCGCCACATAACGAATTAATGTCTTTTTTAATCTCTCTTCTTTTCATAATGCAGAAAAATAAAATTATGTATAACAAAGCAAAGATATGAATAATTCTTCAAACGTCTGTAATTCGAATGTTTATTTTTAATAAAAAAGGAGAAAAATTGTGCATTCCTTCGTTATTTGCTTTACTTTTTGTAATTTTGCGCTGCGAAAAGTGAATACATAATATTATAACTAAAGAAAGAATTATCGAGTTTATGGAAAAAAGCGCATTACAGGTGGCACGTGCTGCCTATCAGCCTAAGCTTCCCAAGGCTCTGCAGGGTCCTGTAGTTGCCGTAGAGGGTGCAGCTACTCAGAGTGTTGGTAATCAGGAGGAAATAAAGGCAATGTTCCCCAATACATATGGCATGCCTGTTATCACTTTCAAGGCTGGCGAGCAGAAGGCTCTCGAACCCTTCAATGTCGGTATCATCCTCAGTGGTGGTCAGGCTCCTGGTGGTCACAATGTCATCAGTGGCTTGTATGATGGTGTAAAGTCACTCAATCCTAACTGCAAGCTGTATGGTTTCCTTATGGGTCCTGGCGGTTTGGTTGATCATAAGTATGTTGAGTTTACTGATGCATTTATCGACGAATACCGTAACACTGGTGGTTTTGATATCATTGGTTCTGGTCGTACGAAGCTTGAAAAGGAAGCTCAATTCGAGAGTGGCATCGAGATTTTGCGTAAACTCGGTATCAAGGCATTGGTTATTATCGGTGGTGACGACTCTAACACTAACGCATGTGTATTGGCAGAGTACTATGCTGCCAAGAAGTATGGCGTTCAGGTAATAGGTTGTCCCAAGACCATTGACGGTGACTTGAAAAACGAGCAGATAGAGACCAGCTTCGGTTTTGATACTGCATGTAAGACATATAGCGAGTTGATCGGCAACATTCAGCGCGACTGTAACTCTGCCCGTAAGTACTGGCATTTTATCAAGTTGATGGGACGTTCAGCTTCTCACATCGCTCTGGAGTGTGCTTTGCAGACACAGCCCAACGCATGTCTGATTTCTGAGGAAGTTGAGCAGAAAGAAATGTCTCTGGACGATGTCGTAACATATTTGGCTAAGATTGTTGCTGATCGTGCTGCAGAAGGAAATAACTTTGGTACCGTTCTCGTACCCGAGGGTCTTATTGAGTTTATCCCTGCTATCAAGAAACTGATTGCAGAACTGAATGAAGTCTTGACTGATCCTGCAACAGGTGAGAGCCGCGAATTTGCTTCTAAGGACGAGCAAGTGGCCTTTGTAAAGGGTAATATAGCTCCTGAGAATCTTGCTGTGCTGGAATCTCTCCCCAAGGATGTAGAGCGTCAGCTTTGCTTGGATCGCGACCCACACGGAAACGTTCAGGTTTCACTTATCGAAACAGAAAAGTTGCTTTCTGCTATGGTTGCCAGCAAGTTGGCTGCATGGAAAGCAGAAGGCAAGTACAATGGTAAGTTTAGTGCTCAGCACCACTTCTTCGGTTACGAGGGTCGTTGTGCAGCTCCTTCTAACTATGATGCAGACTATTGCTACAGCCTTGGTTTCAACGCCAGTCGTTTGATTGCTAACGGCAAAACTGGTTATATGTCAATCATCAAGAACACAACAGCTCCTGCTAATGAATGGATTGCCGGTGGTGTGCCCATCACAATGATGATGAATATGGAGCGTAGAAATGGTGCTATGAAGCCTGTTATCCGCAAGGCTCTTGTTGAACTGGACGGTGCCCCCTTCAAGTTCTTTGCAAGTAAGCGCGAGGAATGGGCAAAGAATACCTGCTACATATATCCCGGCCCAATCCAGTACTGGGGTCCTTCTGAGGTATGTGACCAGTGCACAAAGACCTTGGCCTTGGAGCAGAAATAATTATTCTAACAAAATCCCCTCTTCTGCTACATAGAGTAGGAGAGGGGGTTTTAACTTTAAAGAGATTTTGGCAAACAATTATAGACCCAGAAAGCCAAGAAGCAGTTCGCCACGTACAAAAACGTCTTCAGCTTCACAGAAAAATGGGGGAGGCAAAAGGTCCAGAAACAAGAGAAATGTTTTTGGCAGATATGCTGTATATATCTGGGTTGGTATTGTATTGGTTGCCATAACTTATATCGGACTATTCTACTATTTCTTTGTAAGTCCATATAGTTTTAGATGGAAAGCCATATACGGCGAACCGGAATACCCAGAAGGATATAATGTCAGAGGTATTGATATTAGTCACTATCAGACAAGTATCAAATGGGAAAAACTCAGGAACGCATCACTCAATAATGACCCGATTCGTTTCATAATTATAAAAGCAACTGAAGGAAAAGATCTTTTTGATGATGACTTTAACGATAATTTCTTTCAGGCTAAAGAGAATGATTTTATTCGTGGAGCATATCATTTCTTTGTTCCTGGCATTAATGCCAAAGAACAGGCTGAATTTTACTTGCATCAGGTACATTTAGTTCCAGGTGATTTGCCACCAGTCTTAGATATTGAGAAAACTGGAAAACTCAACAAAAAACAACTCCAGAATGACGTAAGGATATGGCTAGATATTGTAGAGTCTAAATATGGAGTGAAACCAATTCTATATACTAGCTATAAATTCAAGAAGGATTTTCTCGACGATCCTGTATTTGATGAATATCCATACTGGATTGCACATTATTATATTAACAAACTTGAGTACAAAGGTAAATGGGTTATGTGGCAACATACAGATTGTGGAAAAGTTGATGGTATCAAAGGATTTGTTGATTGCAACATCTTTAACGGAACTATTCAGGATCTGGATGCCTTTACCATAAAAGAAAAAGACGAAGATATATCAGCAGAAGGAATAGAGGAAGAATAAACAAGAGAATTACTTTCTAAACATAATCACGATTACGATTTTAATGGCTAGAAATACTACAGGAGAAGAATACTCAGCACAAAAATATATAGAATTACCAGTCAGAGAAGCTCAGGAACTGATGGAATTCTTAATGAAGCAGATGTCTGGCGTTAGCAGAAACCGTGTAAAGGATTTGCTTAGCGGGCATGCTGTGACTGTCGACCGTAAACTCGTAACCCAATACAACTATATGCTTAAAGTTGGCGAGATGGTCAGAATATCCAGGCATAAACGTAGTACAGAACTTATAAGCAAACACATTAAGATTGTTTATGAGGATAAAGACATTGTCGTTATAGAGAAACAGCCTGGAATTTTAAGTATGGCGTCATCTCCTAACCAATTTTGCGTAAAGACAATCCTTGACGATTATTTCCACAAACGTCATTTTAAATGTAGAGCTCACGTAGTACATCGTTTAGACAGAGAAACGTCAGGATTGATGATTTATGCCAAAAGTATTGAGATGGAACAAATTCTCGAAAATAATTGGCATGATATTGTTTATGACCGTCGATATATAGCTGTTCTCTGTGGGAGTATGGAACAAGAAGGCGGAACTGTTCATTCCTGGCTAAAGGATAATAAAGCATTCTTCACATTCAGTAGTCCAACTGACAATGGCGGAAAGGAAGCAATTACTCATTATCATCTTTTACAAAAGAATAATGATTACAGTTTAGTTGAAATGCGGTTGGAAACTGGCAGAAAGAATCAGATACGTGTACATATGAACGATCTTGGCTATCCTGTTGCAGGTGATACAAAATACGGAAACGGTCGTAATCCCATTGGACGTTTGGCCTTACACGCTTATCGTCTGAATTTCTATCATCCACGTACAGGAGAACCTATGACATTCGAGACCCCCTTCCCTACTTCATTTAGAAAAATTTTTGAAAATATTAAAAAATAAATATTATGAAAAAGAATCTGTCCATTTTATCGATACTTCTGATTGGTATCATTGTTTCTTCTTGTAAAGCTGTTAATTATCAGAAAGATACAAAGACTGAAGCAAATGCGCTTCTTTCAAATGCTTTGGCTGGAAATACATCACAGACGACCACAGATCTCTTAGGACGTGTACTCTCATATTTATTGTTTGGCAATACCACCAGTAAGGAAAGTATTATAGGAACCTGGACGTATTCTTCTCCAAAAGTTATTTTCGAGAGCGAGAATATCCTTGCTAAAGTCGGCTCTGATATTGCATCAGAAAAGGTTGAAAAGACGCTTGGCGAACAGCTTGAACGCATAGGTTTTAAATTGGGCAAGACTGCACTTACTTTCAATGAAGACAATACTTGTAGCTTCACATTCGGTTCTCGAACTTATCCTGGTACATATAAGTACGATAGCTCAACCAACCGACTCACCATTTCTGACGCTATGGGTGTAAGTAATCTTCGCTGCACAGCTTGCAAAAATGGAAACGAGCTATATTTACTCTTCGATTCAGATAAGCTTTTGACACTTATCAATACCCTTGGTAAATCCACGATTAGCAATACCTCTGCTGCATCTGTGCTCAACAGTTACAAGGGATTAAAGTTAGGATGGTCTATGACTAAATGATTTTCTTATAGAAAATAAATAGATATTTTGGCCAAATGCCGAATATTTTGTATTTTTGCACCTCGAAAAAAAATAATATTTTTTAAACGATGAATATATCTTATAAATGGCTTCGCGAATACGTTGAAACAGACCTCTCAGCACAAGAGGTTGCAGATGCACTTACCAGTGCAGGCTTGGAGGTTGATGGCGTAGAGGAAGTTCAAAGCATAAAAGGCGGATTGGAGGGCCTTTGGATAGGAAAAGTACTTACATGCGAGGCTCATCCAAATAGTGATCACATGCACATCTGCTCAGTTGATGTTGCTCAGGGAGAACCCTTGCAGATTGTATGCGGAGCTCCCAATGTTGCAGCAGGTCAGAAAGTGGTTGTTGCTGTTGTTGGCACTAAACTTTATGATGGAGATGAATGTTTTACCATTAAGCGTAGCAAATTGCGTGGTGTAGAAAGTTTTGGTATGATTTGTGCCGAGGACGAGATTGGAATCGGTTCAGACCATAATGGAATTATTGTTCTCCCGGACGATGCCGTAGTTGGAACACCAGCTGCCAAATATTATAATATTGAAAGCGATTACGTTATTGAGGTCGATATCACTCCCAACCGCGCTGATGCATGCAGCCATTATGGTGTAGCACGTGATCTCTATGCATGGCTCATTCAGAATGGTTATAAAACCAGCCTTAAACGTCCAAGTTGTGACGACTTTATGGTTGATGACGAAACATTGCCTATCAGTATCGAGATACAGAATACAGAAGCATGCCCTCGCTATTGTGCAGTCTCTCTTACAGGTTGTCAGGTTAAGGAAAGTCCCGAGTGGCTGCAGAATAAATTGCGTGTTATCGGTTTACGTCCCATCAACAATATAGTGGATATCACTAACTATATCATGATGGCTTATGGCCAGCCTCTTCACTGCTTTGATGCTGATATGATTGCCGGCAAAAAGGTTATAGTGAAGACTTTGCCCGATGGCACTCCTTTCATTACACTTGACGGTGAGGAGCACAAGCTCTCAGATCGCGACCTTGCAATCTGCAATGCCGAGGAGCCTATGTGTATTGCCGGCGTATTCGGTGGTAAGGGAAGCGGTACATATGACAGCACAGTAAATGTATTATTGGAGAGTGCCTATTTCAATCCGACTTGGATTCGTAAAAGCGCTCGTCGTCACGGCCTCAGCACAGATGCTAGTTTCCGTTTCGAGCGCGGTATCGATCCCAACGGACAAATATATGCTCTTAAGCAGGCAGCAATCCTTGCTAAGGAATTGGCTGGCGCAAAAGTCAGCATGCAGATTGTAGATGTTTACCCCAATCCCCTACCCGACTTCAACGTTTCATTGAAGTATGAATATGTTGATTCTCTCATTGGTAAGCATATACCTGCTGATACCATCAAGAGTATCGTTACCAGTTTGGAGATGAAGATTCAGAACGAGACAACTGAAGGTCTTGAACTTGTTGTTCCAGCTTACCGCGTAGACGTACAACGCCCATGTGATGTTGTGGAGGATATTCTGCGTATCTATGGATATAATAATATTGAGATTCCTTCTACCCTTAAAAGCAGTCTTTCTGTAAAGGGTGATCCCGACAAGAGTCACAAGTTGCAGAACATCATTGGCGAGCAATTGGTAGGGGCCGGTTTCCATGAGATTCTAAACAACAGTTTGCAGCGTGGTGCCTATTATGATGGATTAGAAAGCTATAAGAGTGACAATCTAGTTAAGCTCCTGAATCCTCTCAGTCAGGATCTGAATTCATTGCGCCAGACCCTTCTATTCGGCGGATTGGAGAGCATTGCACGTAATACCAATTATAAAAATGCTGATCTCAAGTTTTTCGAGTTTGGTAACTGCTACAAGTTCCAGGCCGAAAAACGATGTGCAGATATAATACCAGGTGTCAGTAGCAGTCGTGACCCTGAGGTTATCAAGCATGTTCTGGATGCTTATTCCGAGGATTACCACCTTGCTCTATGGGTAACCGGCAAACGTGTAACCGGTAGCTGGGCTCATACAGACGAGGATAGTTCATTCTATGAATTAAAAGCATATGTAATGAACATTATCAGTCGGTTAGGCGTTTCATTTAGCTCGTTAGTTTTTGCAGCTGGCAATTCTGATATTTATGACAAAAGTATTCAGGTTCAGAATCGTGGCGGAAAGATACTCATCGAGATGGGTATTGTTAGCCACAAGATTCTAAAGGGCTTTGGCATCTCCTCTCCGGTTTACTTCGCAGATTTGCGTTGGAAGCAACTGATGAAGAGCATTAAGAACCAGTCTGTCACCTACACAGAAATAAGCAAATTCCCTGCTGTAAGTAGAGACTTGGCACTATTGCTTGACGAAAGTGTAGAATTTGAGCAAATTGAAAAGATTGCATACCAAACTGAGAAGAAACTCCTTAAAGGCGTTAAACTATTTGATGTTTACGAGGGCGAAAAACTTCCTCAGGGTAAAAAGTCATATGCTGTGAACTTTATTCTTCAGGATAATGAGAAGACACTGAACGACAAGCAGATTGATGCTATTATGCAGAAACTCATTAGTAATCTCACTTCGCAATTAAATGCAGAATTACGTTAAATGTATTAAAGTATAACGAAATAACGAAACAAATAATAACATGGGAAGAGCATTTGAATATCGTAAAGCAACTAAGCTTAAGAGATGGGGCCACATGGCCAAGACATTTACTCGACTGGGCAAGCAGATTGCCATTGCTGTAAAGGCTGGTGGTCCGGAACCAGAGAATAATCCTTCACTGCGTTCTATTATCGCTGTATGCAAACGTGAAAACATGCCGAAGGATAATATTGAACGTGCCATCAAAAACGCTATGGGTAAAGACCAGAGCGACTACAAGTCTGTCACATACGAAGGATATGGTCCTCACGGAGTAGCTGTATTTGTTGACACTCTTACAGACAACACCACACGTACCGTAGCTGATGTTCGTAGTGTCTTCAACAAGTTCAGTGGTAACATGGGTACAACCGGTTCTCTGGCATTCCTCTTCGATCACAAGTGTGTATTCACTTTCAAGAAGAAGGATGATATGGACATGGATGATTTCATTCTCGAGATGATTGACTGTGGTGTTGAGGAGGAGTACGATGAAGAGTACGACGAAGAAAAGGATGTAACCACAATCACCATCTATGGCGAACCGACCAGTTACAACGAAATTCAGAAGAAGCTAGAGGCTGATGGTTTTGAGGAAGTCGGAGGAGAATTTACATACATTCCAAACGACTTAAAGGATGTTACTCCAGAACAGCGTGAAACCATTAACAAGATGGTTGAGAAACTCGAAGAGTTTGATGATGTTCAGACCGTATATACAAACATGAAACCTGAAGAAGAATAAAAAGGTTTACAAAAAACACCTGATATAAGAAAACCTTCTGGAATAATCCGGAAGGTTTTCTTGGTTATATTAAAGTCTCAGCACTCAAATTACTGAAGGGGTCATCATCCTGCGGTAATTGCCCCTGCGCTTTAGCTATTTCTTCAGGGCTTAATTTCTCGGCTATAAAGCGTCCTCCCATGTCACTAGATGTCTCGCCAGGTAAAGGTGCTTGGGATTCCAAATCTTCAAAACGGGCAAATTCGCTTTTAAATTGTAACTTAATATCCCCAACTTGACCATTACGATGTTTGGCAATTATAAACTGAGCAAGTCCTTTCCAGCTCTGTCCTGACTGATCGGTATATATATGATAATATTCTGGTCGATGAATAAAACATACAATATCGGCATCCTGTTCAATGGCACCAGATTCACGCAAGTCACTCAATTGCGGACGTTTACCTTCCTCACCTTCACGGTTTTCCACACCACGATTCAACTGACTTAAGGCTATAATTGGAATATTCAACTCCTTGGCTAAGCCTTTCAGAGAACGGCTGATGGTAGAAACCTCCTCCTGTCGACTATTAATATTCAAACCACTGGCATGCATCAGCTGTAAGTAGTCGATCATTATAATCTTAACGCCATGCTCACGGACCAGACGACGAGCCTTTGTCTGGAGTTCGAATACAGTAAGCTGAGGCGTATCATCAACATAGATAGGTGCATCGTATAGTTGTCGTACACGTGCATCCAACTGTCCCCACTCATATGGTTGTAACTGTGCACTACGTAATTTCTCGCCACTAATTTCGCTAACATTCACCATGAGACGCTGAACCAATTGCTCATTACTCATCTCAAGTGAAAACATAGCTACAGGAACACCATTATTTACCGCCATCTTCTTTAGCATACTTAGGACAAATGCTGTTTTTCCCATAGCAGGACGAGCTGCAATAATAATCAGGTCACTATTTTGCCAGCCGCTTGTCATTTTATCCAGTTCCTCAAAACCTGTACTAAGACCACTTAGACCACCTTCACGAGCAGCTGCTTGTTTCAGAAGTTTATAAACATTATTTATAACAGGGTTAATCTGAGTATAGTCTTTTTTTAGATTTTTCTGAGAAATGGAGAATAACTGACTTTCGGCTGTTTGCATAAGATCAGCCACATCAATAGTTGAATCAAAGGCTTGAGTCTGAATGTAACTGGCAAACGTTATAAGTTGGCGGGCAAGAGACTTCTGGGCAATAACCTTTGCGTGGTATAGAATGTGTGCGCTACTTGCAACTTCAGCATTAATCTGCATTAAGTAAGTATTGCCACCTGCATCTTCCAATAGGCCAGTACGTTCTAATTGATCGCAGACAGTCATGATATCTACAGGCTTTTGCTCAACATTTAGTGTCTGTATAGCCTGAAAAATAAGTTGATGGCGCTTATCATAGAAACTCTCAGGTTTCAACATTTCAGCAACCTGTCCCCATGCCTCCTGTTCAACCATAAGCGCACCAATTACAGCCACTTCCATGTCTAAACTCTGCGGTTGCTTGTGACCATATTGATCCACACTTGGTACTTCCACAAATTTTGTAGTCTGTTTTCTTCTCTCTGCCATTGTTTTCCTTCTATATCAAAAACTGCCTACAAAGATATATGAATGAAAGCGATTAACAAAATTATTCAGAAAGTATTTTGGAAGCTAAATAGTTTTTCAACGTTTTTTTATTCGTCAAATTATACTAAATAAAGACGAAATATATTAAAACACATATGCTGCTTAGTTAAAGGATAATATTTCTTAAACTAAGCAGCATAATATGTTATTGAATGTATATTATTTACGTTTCTTAATCTTATTAGGTTTAACGCCCTCAAAAGTCATTTTAACAGGACGTATTGTCCCATCAGAATTGAACTCTAATTTATCGATGCAAGTGACGCGATGGTTTCCGTCAGTCTCTTCAAGAGGTCTGCGATGATAGATAATATAATAATCATCCTTTCCTGGAACTTTAATAACTGAATGATGCCCAGCGCCACGAGCAATGCTTTCGTCACGCTCTAGTATTTTGCCGATACGCTGAAATGGGCCGAAAGGACTATCAGCAATGGCATACGCAACGCAGTAGTCGGGACCTGTCCATCCACCTTCACTCCACATGAAATAATACTTGCCATTACGCTTTAGCATAAAAGGACCTTCAACGTACGTATCACTTGGCGTTATCTCATGAAATTTCTGTCCATCTTCCCATGGGATAATACTAAGCAAGTCTGAACTCAATTTACATACATTACAATGACGCCAACCACCGTAAAACATATAGTATTGACCGTCATCATCTTTGAAAACAAACTGATCAATGGGTTGTGCTCCGTTGACAATTTCGTTGATAAGAGGTTTACCTAAAGCATCTACATAAGGTCCTTCTGGTCTTTCGGCAACGGCAACACCGATTCCGCCAATCTCACCTTCGTGAACATCGTTACCACCAAAGAAAAGATAAAATTTATTATTAGCCTCTATAATAGCTGGTGCCCATAAAGCCATATGCAGCCATGGTATATTTTTTTGTTCTAAAACACGCTCGTGCTTGGTCCAGTTAACCAAGTCTGAGCTACTGAAGGCATCAAAGTGTAACTGCTGTTTATATGGAGCACTATAAGTGGGGAAAATCCAATATTTTCCATCTAGGATAGCTCCTTCAGGGTCTGCATACCAACCTTCAGCAATTGGATTGCCGCTAGTCTTTTTCTTCTTAGCTTCTACAATGTTTGAGCCAAGACATAGAATTGCAAGTGCAAGGATAAAGAATCTTTTCATGTGGAATATGTACTATGAATTTAACAATTTATTAAATAATAAAATAAGTTCCTCCTATCCATTCTGTTGCAGCCTCTTCGCGTTGCAAAAGATGATAAGATAGAAAGATTCCTTCTTTTGTTGTCTCTACAACAAGAGGACCTTCAACTACCCTACCCTTTGAGGTTTTCATTCTGTGATATCCACGTTTTATAATCATAGTTGGTAACGTCTACGAACTTTTGTATTGCGTTTTGATTGCTTCGTGGTGTTACGCACAGGTTTTTCCTTTGTAACGTGAATCTTCTTGCTATGAGGTTGCTTATCACGAAGTTCTAACGGAGAAAGGCGGTTAGATGAAGGAATAGGTTGCAATGTGTCGACATGCAAGGAATCTGTCTGAATCGAATCTACGGAAACGGTGTCTTTCTTTTCAGGATGCATACGAATCATCGAAAGATCTTGAAGTAAAAGAACCATCATGCCATTCTCACCAGGCTGTAATGTCGGCATAAAGATAAAACCATTCATTTTTCGTAATAGAACCGTATCCAACGGTGCTGATGGCGTATATCTAATATCAAAATTATTATTTCCTCGTATGTGCTGGGTAACACTGACAACAGAGTCATTCGCGTATTGGAGAGTCATGACTGCAAAAGCCTCACGGTCAATACCTTGTGTAATATACTGGGTATGGAAATGCCAGATGAAAGCGTCTCCGGCCTGGTATGTACTATCTGAAGTAATGACAAACTGATAGATATTTTGCAGCTTGTTCGGTATAATGCAAGCATTGGTATGGTCTGTCCAAATATTAGCTGTATCACCTTGATCGGTAAGATGGGAGTATTGGTTATGAGTAGCTCGTGCATCAACACCAAATTTTTCCGCCTGTGCTTGTACTTTCAGACTAACATTCTTATATATCTCAAGAAATTTTTCTGAATGTTCAAAGTAATAAACAAGCGATGAATCGAAAACAGCTTCTGAAATATTGTGTTTACGAAAGACCGCCTGAATATATTTATAACGAGTAGCTTCTACGTCATCACTTTCTGTTGCTTCTGCCATTCCTTGAGCTAGATGATAATCTACCATTACCTTTTCCATCTTACTCTCAGATAGAATGCCCTTTGGTCTTTTGGGTTTGCAACTTATCAAAACTGAACAGACCAAGACAAGAGAGAAGAAAGAGAAAGCATTATTCCTCATTCCGAAACAACTTTTTATTATAGAAAAGGATTAATGCTATAACACCACAAGATATACAGGCATCAGCGAAATTAAAAATAGGACTGAAGAATATAAAGTGATTACCGCCCAAGAAGGGAATCCAGGATGGCCAGTTCCATTCTACCAATGGAAAGTAAAACATATCAACAACCCTTCCATGAAACAATGTTTCATAGCCACTGCCCCAGCTGACAAATTCAGCAACAATTGGAGCAGGAGGATTATTGAAAATCATTCCATAGAAAACACAGTCGAAAATATTACCTGCCGCTCCAGCCATTATCAGAATCAGACATACAAGACACCCCCAGCCTATACCTTTCCTTATTTGTTTTGCTATATAATATATAAGGTAAGAAGCCATAATAATTCGGAAAGAGGTAAGGAAAAACTTATCGAAGAGTTCCATACCAAAGGCCATTCCGCGATTCTCTGTAAAGACAATCTGGAACCAGTCTGTTACATGAATACTTTGGTGCAGATACATATTCGTCTTAACCGCTACTTTTATTAGCTGGTCAGCGAAGAGAATACCCACAGAAAGTATTACACTGAAGAGTGCTTGCTTCTGTCTGCGATTCATAAATTACTTACGTTTGTCACGAGCATTCTTGGCTTCGATGCTAAGTGTTGCATGGGGAACCAAACGTAAACGCTCTTTGGGAATAAGTTTACCTGTCTCGCGGCAAATACCATAAGTTTTGTTGTTGATGCGAACTAAAGCTTGTTCCAACCCCTGAATAAACTTCTGAGTTCGAACAGCCATATTCATCAGCGTCTCCTTAGATAAAGCCTCAGAGCCTTCTTCCAGTTGATGATAAGTGGGCGCTGTGTCATCAGCTCCATTGTCATTTCGACGAGTAAGCTGATCCATATATGCCTCATAATCTCTACGATTAACAGCTAACTTGTCTAAAATAATCTGGCGGAACTCTTCCAGTTCTTCGTCAGAATAGCGTTTCTTTTCTTCTTCCATGTTATTAACTTTTTTGTATTGTTAGTTCATTACCTAAAGAAATATTGTCTGCCAATACCTGCGATGTAATATAGTCGCCGTATGTATTGACGCATGCTTCGTTGTCTTCGTTTTGTGGAACAGTTACCTTAATGCGATCAGTTATCTCTAGGCCTGTATCCTTACGCATCTGTTGTATGCTGCGTACCAGTTCGCGGGCAACACCTTCCAGACGTAATTCAGGAGTTATAGTAATATCTAAGGCAACGGTCAGAACACCCTCGCTTGTAACACTCCATCCAGGCATATCCTGAGCCGAAATCTCTACATCATCACGTGTTAACTCGTAATCTGTACCTTCGACACTGATTGTAATGGAACCGTTTTCCAGCTGTGCTATCTGCTCTTGAGTAAGGGCAGTAACAACATTTGCTGCAGCCTTCATCTGTTTACCAAACTTCTTACCCATGATGCGGAAGTTGGGCTTCACGTTCTTCTCAACCATTTGGCCTTCGATAAACTCGATATCCTTGATATTCAGTTCCTCCAGGATAATATGCTTTAGGAAGATAATACCTTCCTTAATACTATTATCTGTTACGGGAATTGCTATGCGCTGCAGTGGCTGACGGACCCCAATCTTCTCCTTCTTACGCAGAGAAAGAGCCATTGAACAGATCTTCTGGACAATGTCCATATTGTCTTCCAACTTCTTATCTATGATACTCTCATTTGCAACAGGATAGCTGTCAAGATGTACACTTGTCTTTGCCTCGCCAAAGGTCAGGTCACGATACAGACGGTCGGCAAAGAAGGGAGAAACCGGAGCGATAAGTTTGCTAACAGTAAACAGACACTCGTAGAGAGTCTGATAGCAGGCCAACTTGTCCTCCTGTAGACCTTCACCCCAAAGACGTTTCTTGGCCAAACGTACATACCAATTGCTAAGGTTATCGATAACGAATGTCTGAATAGCTCTACCTGCACGGGTGGGTTCATAATCATCCAGTGCAGCGGTCACCTCTTTTATTAATGTGTTCAACTGGCTTATAATCCAACGATCAAAAAGAGTACGTTTTGCATAAGGAACCTGAGGTTGGCTATTATCCCAACCATCAACATTGGCATACATTGCTAACAAGCTATAAGTCTGATGTAACTTCACAAAGAAACTACCACTGACTTCTTTCACACCATCCGGGTCAAAACTCAGATTATCCCACGGAGCCGAGTTCGTAACCATATACCATCTAACAGGATCTGTTCCGTATGTCTCAATACACTCAAAGGGGTTGATAACATTACCAAGACGTTTTGACATCTTGATGCCATTCTTATCAAGTACCAAGCCATTACTGATTACAGCTTTGTATGCAACGCTGTCAAATACCATGGTTGCAATAGCATGTAAAGTAAAGAACCAACCGCGTGTTTGGTCTACACCTTCAGCAATAAAGTCTGCAGGATAGCAAACGCGGCTGTCTAAGGCTTCCTTATTTTCAAATGGGTAGTGAATCTGTGCATAAGGCATTGCACCCGAGTCAAACCAAACATCAATAAGGTCAAGCTCGCGTGTTAGCACATCACCGTTCTTTCCCACTAACTTGATATCGTCAACGTATGGACGATGCAGATCGATCTTATCGTAGTTCTCCTGACTCATATTGCCAGGTTCAAAACCTTTGTCCTTCAGGGGGTTGCTTGTCATTATGCCGGCAGCAACAGCTTTCTCTATCTCGTTATAGAGTTCTTCTACGCTACCAATGCAGATTTCCTCCTTCGTATCACGATTACGCCAGATAGGCAGCGGAGTACCCCAGTAACGTGAACGAGACAGATTCCAGTCATTCAAGTTCTCCAACCACTTACCAAAACGCCCCGAACCCGTTGCCTCCGGTTTCCATTTGATAGTCTTGTTTAGTTCCACCATTCTGTCTTTGCAGGCAGTAGAACGAATGAACCAAGAATCCAAGGGATAATAAAGAACAGGTTTATCTGTACGCCAGCAATGGGGATAGTTGTGTACATGTTTCTCAATCTTGAACGCAGAACCCTCTTCCTTCATCTCCAGGCAGAGTACCACATTCAGGTCCATATCCTTGTTGGCTGCCTTCTCATCATACTTGCCATCAACGTTGTACTTTGGATCATATGCATTCTTGACATAATCGCCACTGTGCTTCCAGTATGAGTCATTAACACAAGTTGAAACGAAAGCAGGTTCCATATCCTCTTTCAGGAAGTACTTACCCTGAAAATCAACCATTGGGCGAGTATCGCCAGCCTTATCAATTACAAATAAGGAAGGTATTCCTGCATCTTTGGCCACTTTAGCATCGTCTGCACCGAAGGTGGGAGCAATATGAACGATACCAGTACCGTCTTCTGTAGTTACATAATCTCCAGGGATAACACGGAAAGCATCTGCGCTCTTATCAACCACCTTATCACCCTCTAAAGCACAAGGCTTTACCCAAGGCATTAGCTGCTGATAGTGCAGGCCGACCAAGTCTGAACCTTGGCCACGCCATAGAATTTCCAGTTCTTGTCCTTCTTCTGCCTGGAAGTATGCACTAAGGCGACTCTCAGCCAAAATATAAACGGCTTCCTCTCCGCTGTAGGGGTTGCTACCCTTTACTGCGACATAATCGATCTTGGGACCTACGCAAAGGGCTGTATTTGAGGGTAAAGTCCAGGGAGTTGTGGTCCATGCTAATATATATATATGAGAACCGAGAGTTGAGAGCTGGGAGTTCTCTTTCCCGTCAAAAACCACCTTGAACTGAGCAGTTACTGTGGTATCCTTAACATCACGATAGCAACCAGGCTGGTTTAATTCGTGGCTGGACAGACCTGTACCAGCTGCAGGACTATATGGCTGTATGGTGTATCCTTTGTAAAGTAGATTCTTGTTATAGAGTTGCTTCAAAAGCCACCATAGACTCTCAATATATTTATTGTCATATGTAATGTACGGATGCTCAAGGTCAACCCAGTATCCCATCTTGTTGGTAAGGTCTGACCATTCATCCGTATACATCATCACATTCTTTTTACACGCACTATTGTAGTCGTCAACACTAATCTTCTTGCCAATATCTTCTTTGGTAATACCAAGGCTCTTCTCAACACTTAATTCCACGGGTAATCCGTGTGTATCCCAACCAGCCTTACGTTTAACCTGGAAACCCTGCATTGTTTTATAACGCAGGAATGTATCCTTGATGGTACGACCCATCACATGATGAATACCTGGATGTCCATTGGCTGATGGAGGACCCTCAAAGAAAATAAAGGAGGGACAGCCTTCACGTTCTGTAATACTCCTATGGAAGAGATCTTCGCCTTTCCACAGATCCAGAACCTCTTTGTTGACATCACTGAGATTCAGTTTATTATGCTCTGCAAATTTCTTGCCCATATCGTACTTTATTATTACCTTATTTTATTTGGGGTGCAAAGATAGTGAAAACCGAGCGAAAGACAAAATATATTTGATTTTATTTTGTTAATCCCTTACATACCCGTATCTTTGTCACAGTTTAGTACAACTAGTGAATATAATCTTAGAAAAGGACAATTAGACACCCTTCCAGGTATTGGCACGGAATTTGTTCTGAACCTTTCGAATAGATATTATAGCAGAATTAGGAATAACTACATGACAATAAAGTTTTCACCGGAAATGAATACAGTGTTGGCTTTCAGCAAGGAAGAAGCCGAACGCCTACATAACGACTGTGTGACACCCATACATTTGGTGCTTGCCATATTACGCCAAAAGGAACAAAATCCTGCAAGAGACGCCTTACTGCAGTTACAGCCGGACCTGTCGCTTTTGAAACAGGAGTTAGAGGCCATTGCCAAGCAGAAACAGGTGCTGGTTCCCCCATCGCTAACTGATATGGGATTCGACATAACCGCTTCACGCATTTTAAGAGTCTGTGTCTTGGAAGCCAAACAAATGAAATCGGATTCCATATACATCATTCATGTATTGCTTGCTATCCTGAAGTTGGGTGACAGCGATGCAAGCATCATTCTCGAGCGTATGAACATTACATATCAGGCCATTTCGCAGATTTTACAGAAGAATGGCACGTCAAAGGATTCCTTAAGCAATTCCGTCAACGACAATGATAATAATGATGATGAGAATGATGACATGGAAGCAGCTCAAGGTGATGATACTGGAGCGCTTTCCATTGTACAAATCAAGAAAAAGGCAACAAATAGCAAAACCCCTGTTCTGGATAACTTTGGAACAGACTTGACACAGGCTGCTACAGATGGATTGTTAGACCCAGTGATTGGCCGTCAGAAGGAAATCGAGCGTGTTGCTCAAATCTTGAGTCGTCGCAAAAAGAATAACCCCATACTAATTGGTCAGCCAGGTGTCGGAAAAAGTGCTATCGTAGAGGGCCTGGCCCAACGTATCGTACAGCATAGAGTGAGTCACCTCCTCTGGAACAAACGTGTAGTTGTTTTGGATATGGCCAGTGTGGTAGCAGGAACAAAATATCGTGGACAGTTCGAGGAGCGTATGCGCAGCATCATTCTGGAACTGCAAAAGAATCCCGACATTATAGTATTTATAGACGAAATTCATACGCTTGTGGGAGCTGGTGCAGCAGCAGGTTCTATGGATGCTGCCAATATGCTTAAACCTGCACTGAGCAGAGGCGAGTTTCAATGCATTGGTGCCACCACAACAGACGAGTTCCGTAAAACTATCGAAAAAGATGGTGCATTGGACCGTCGGTTCCAGAAGGTTATGGTAGAACCGACAAATCAGGAGGAGACACTCCTTATTCTGCAGAACCTAAAGGAACGTTATGAGGAGCATCATAATATCACATACACGGACGAAGCACTTGAGGCTTGTGTCCGCTTAACTGGACGTTATGTTACAGAGCGCAGTTTCCCAGACAAGGCAATAGATGCTATGGATGAGGCTGGCAGCCGCATACATATTCAGGAGGTTCCCATCCCTGATGAAATCTTACAATTAGAAGCTCATATGAAGGAGTTGCAGGAGAGAAAGAATCTGGCTGTTAAGAATCAAGACTTCGAACTGGCTGCTGATTGTCGAGACCAACTGAAGAATATGGAGCATGCCTTGCAGACCATACAGAAAGAATGGGAAGCTAAGATCAAGAACGACAGGCCTCAGGTTGATGAAACGATTGTGGCAGATGTGATAAGTATGATGACAGACATTCCCGTTCAGCGCTTAGGCGAAGAGGAGAATCAGAAATTGAGAAACCTTGCTGGTAATCTGAAAAATGCCGTTATTGGTCAGGATGACGCCATACAGGCTATTACCAGAAGTATACAACGTAGTCGCATTGGCCTGAAAGACCCCAAGAAACCTATCGGAACATTTATGTTCGTTGGTCCTACCGGTGTAGGAAAGACATACCTTACTAAATGTCTTGCCGAAGAAATGTTTGGTTCTGCCAATAATATCATCAGAGTAGACATGAGCGAATATATGGAGAAACATACCGTAAGCCGTATGGTAGGTGCACCTCCAGGATATGTCGGATTTGAGGAAGGTGGACAGTTAACAGAGAAAGTACGCCGTAAGCCCTATAGCATTGTTTTGTTGGATGAGATAGAGAAAGCCCATCCTGATGTCTTTAACATCCTCTTACAGATGATGGACGAAGGAAGAATGACAGACGGGAACGGTGCAACCATCGACTTCAAGAATACTATTATCATAATGACATCCAACTGTGGAACCAAACAGATTCGCGACTTTGGTCGAGGTGTAGGTTTCCAGAGCGGAGCAGATGTCAGCCAGAATAAGCAACTGAGCAAGGACCTTGTAGACAAAGCCCTGAAGAAGCAGTTCGCCCCTGAATTCCTGAATCGTCTGGATGACATCATATACTTTAATCAGTTAGACGAAGAGAGCATACAGAAGATTGTCGGAATCGAGCTGAAGCCCCTACTCCGTCGTGTAGAAGACCTTGGCGTTAAATTAGATGTTACTCCAGAGGCCCGTCAGTTATTGGGTAAGAAAGGCTATGATGTTCAGTACGGTGCCCGTCCACTGAAGCGTATTCTTCAAACCATGCTTGAAGACCCTCTGTGCGATGTCCTGATGCAAGACGAACACCCCACAGAACTGAGAACCGAGGTAAAAGACGACAAGATTGTCATTGTGAAAGCTTAAAAAAGAAATTAGTTAAATTCATATATAAAAATGAAACAAGGTAATATCGGGGTTACTACAGAGAACATTTTCCCCGTAATCAAAAAGTTCCTGTATAGCGATCATGAGATTTTCCTTCGCGAGATTGTCAGCAATGCCGTTGACGCTACGCAGAAGTTGAAGACTCTCAGCGGCAAAGGTGAATTTAAAGGCGAACTGGGCGACCTTAAGGTTACCGTTAGCGTAGATAAGGATGCCAAGACAATTACTGTTACCGATCGTGGTATAGGTATGACCGCTGACGAGATTGAGAAATACATCAATCAAATAGCTTTCTCTGGCGCCAATGATTTTCTGGATAAATACAAGGATGATGCCAACGCTATTATCGGCCATTTCGGACTGGGATTCTATAGTTCTTTCATGGTCAGCAAGCAAGTTGACATTATTACCAAGAGCTATCAGGATGCCCCTGCCATGAAGTGGAGTTGCGACGGCAGCCCTTCTTACACTCTTGAGGAAACTGATAAGGCAGATCGTGGTACCAGTATCGTTATGCACGTCGATGATGACTGTCAGGAGTTCCTCGAGAAAAACAAAATTGAAGAACTTCTGCGTAAATACTGCCACTTCCTGCCTGTACCCGTAGCATTTGGCAAGAAGACAGAATGGAAGGATGGCAAGCAGGTTGATACAGAAGAGGATAACATAATAAATAATGTAGAGCCCCTTTGGATTAAGAAGCCTAACGACCTGAAGGACGAGGATTACAAAGAGTTCTATCGCCACCTCTTCCCCATGGCCGATGAGCCTTTGTTCTGGATACACCTGAATGTAGACTATCCCTTCAACCTGACAGGAATTCTCTACTTCCCAAAGATTAAGAATAACATCGAGATGCAGCGCAATAAGATTCAGTTGTACTGCAACCAGGTATTCGTGACAGATTCTGTTGAAAGCATTGTACCCGAGTTCCTGACATTGCTGCATGGTGTTATTGACAGTCCGGACATTCCTCTGAACGTCAGTCGTAGCTATCTACAGAGCGATGCAAACGTCAAGAAGATCAGTTCATATATCACTAAGAAGGTAAGCGACCGTCTGGCCAGCTTGTTCAAGACAGAACGTGCCGACTTTGAGAAGAAATGGGATGATATCAAGATCTTCATCCACTACGGTATGCTCTCTGAAGAGGATTTCTACGAGAAGGCAAGCAAGTACTTCCTCCTGAAGGATACAGAGGGCAAGTACTTTACACTGGAGGAATACCAGACACTCATCAAGGACAACCAGACCAATAAGGACGGTCAGTTGGTTTACCTCTATGCCAACGATCCTGATGCACAATACACCTACATCGAGGCTGCAAAACAGAAAGGCTATAGCGTGCTTTTGATGAACGGACAGCTGGACACCCCTCTTGTTGGTATGCTCGAGCGTAAACTCGAGAAGAGCACATTCACCCGTGTAGATGGCGATGTTATAGACCGCCTTATTCAGAAGGAGGAGACAAAGCGTGACATCATAGAGGCAGAAAGAGGTGACAAGTTGTCTAGCATTTTCAACAGCCAGATGCCTCGAACAGACAAGACCGACTTCCACGTAGAGGTGCAGGCTCTTGGCGAGGAGCAGCTCCCTGTTATGATTACCCAGAGCGAGTATATGCGTCGTATGAAGGAAATGGCTCGTTTACAGCCTGGCATGAGTTTCTACGGCGATATGCCCGACATGTATACATTGGTTCTTAATACGGATGCACCCCTGATTAAGCAGGTTCTCGAGGACAGCGAGGCCAATACTGCAGATGCCCTTAAGCCCATCGAGGCAGAGATAAAGGGATTGTCTGCACGTCAGGCCGTACTGCGTCAGGAGCAAGATAAGAAGAAGCCTGAAGAGATCACACAAGAGGAGAAGGACGACCTGAAGAAGTGTGGCGATGACATCCAGGCAGAGAACAAGAAGAAGAACGACGTGCTGAAAGCCTATGCCGATGGCAACGAACGTGTTCATCAGCTTATAGACCTGGCATTGCTGCAGAATGGCATGCTGAAGGGCGAAGCCCTGACACGCTTCGTGAAACGTAGCGTGGAGATGATTAAATAATATCCCTCCCCCGTCCAACTTCTAAACAGTCAACTCTAAACTCACAACTGAACATGAACAACGGTTTTGTAAAAGTAGCTTCGGCCATCCCATCCGTAAAGGTGGCCGATTGCCAGTATAACGTAGAGCAGATAGAATCGCTCATCGTTCAGGCAGAAGGACATGGTGTAGAAATCATCTGTTTGCCCGAGCTGTCGCTGACGGCATACACGTGTCAGGATCTGTTCCAGCAGCAGCTCCTTTTGGAGGAAGCAGAGATGGCACTCATACACCTGATGAATTTTACCAGGAGTCTGGATATCATCAGTATCGTAGGCTTGCCTGTTCCCTACAAGGGGTCGCTGCTGAATTGTGCAGCTGTAATACAGAAAGGTAAGATTCTTGGTATGATTCCCAAGACATACCTTCCTAATTACAAAGAGTTTTACGAGAAACGTTGGTTTACGAGTGGTATTGATATTGCCGCAGGCTCACTGCTTGTCTGTGGTCAGCAAGTTCCCCTTAACCAGTTCATCCTGTTCCGCACCCCTTCCTGCACGTTTGGGGTTGAGATTTGCGAAGACATGTGGGCTCCTATCCCACCCAGCAGCTATCTGGCCATGCAGGGAGCCGAGATTATCTTTAACCTGAGTGCCGACAATGATTTGGTTGGTAAATACGACTATCTAAAGAGCCTGTTGGCACAACAGAGTGCCCGAACGATTTCTGGTTACGTATTCAGCAGTTGTGGATATGGCGAAAGCACACAGGATGTTGTTTTCAGTGCCAAGGGACTGGTTTACGAGAATGGCGTTCTTTTGGCAGAAACACCCCGTCATCAGTTAGAGACTCAGCTTCTGGAGACAGAGATTGACGTAGAGCGTATCAGGACAGAGCGTCGCATAAACACCACATTTGCTGCCTGCGCCTCTCAGTCGCGCAGAGAGCTCCCCACTATCATCGAGACAGAAAGAACAGAAACACGGGAATTCGCTTTAACCCGCAAGGTCGACCCGCAGCCGTTTGTTCCCTCAGGAAAGGATCTCGACGAGCGTTGCAGGGAAATCTTCAGCATCCAGACAGAAGGTCTTGCCAAACGTATCAGTCATACCGGTGCACAGACTGTTGTGGTGGGTATCAGCGGAGGTTTGGACAGCACCTTGGCATTGTTGGTATGTGTAAAGGCGTTCGACCGTCTGGGTATAAGCCGCCGTGGTATAGTCGGTATTACGATGCCAGGATTCGGCACTTCCGACCGCACCTATACCAATGCAGTTAATCTGATGAAGTTGTTAGGTATTACCATACGCGAAATCAGCATCAAGGAAGCCTGCATCCAACACTTCAAGGACCTGGGACACGATATGGAGAACCATGATGTCACCTATGAGAACAGCCAGGCGCGCGAGCGTACACAGATTCTTATGGATGCCGCTAATCAGATGAACGGTCTTGTTATTGGTACTGGCGACCTTAGTGAATTGGCTCTTGGATGGGCCACTTACAATGGTGACCATATGAGTATGTATGGTGTTAATACATCTGTTCCCAAGACATTGGTTCGTCACCTGGTTAAATGGGTAGCCCAGGATATACAAGACGAAAGCACCAGGACCATCCTAATGGATATTGTTGATACTCCCATCAGTCCAGAGCTTATACCGGCTGACGAAGAGGGCAACATTACACAGAAGACAGAAGACCTTGTCGGACCATACGAACTGCATGATTTCTTCCTGTATTATACCCTCCGATGGGGTTTCCGTCCCCAGAAGATATTCTTTCTAACCAAGGAAGCGTTTGGGGCAGAATATACAGACGAAGTGATAAAGCACTGGCTGAAGACCTTCTACCGCCGATTCTTTGCGCAGCAGTTCAAGCGTAGCTGTCTGCCAGACGGTCCCAAGGTTGGCAGTTGCTCCCTCTCTCCACGTGGAGACTGGCGTATGCCCAGCGATGCTTCCTCTGCTATGTGGCTGAAAGAATGCGAGAACCTCTAATTTGAAGGGAATATGAGTCAGGATCTAGAAGAAAGAATACAAAAGGCCGTCGATAACTTCATGAGCGGCTATGGGTGTTGCCAGAGTGTGGTAGCTGCCTTTGCCGACTTATATGGTTTGGACGATACAATGGCCAAGCGTATTGCTGCTGGCTTCGGAGGCGGCGTGGGTCGTATGCGCATGATGTGCGGAACCGTATCAGGACTGGTCATACTGGCAGGCTTGGATTGCGGACAGACAGAAGGCGACGACCGCGAGGGAAAGGCATACTGCTACAAGGTTGTACAGCAACTCTTGGAGACCTTTAAGCAAAGAAACGGATCTCTCATCTGTGCCGAACTCTTAGGTCTGAACGGTTGTACTGTCGTGAAGGATACCTATGTGCCGGACGAACGCAATGCAGAGTATTACGAGAAGCGCCCCTGTGCCCGGAAAGTGGAGAGTGCAGCACGAATCTTTGCTGAATATCTTCAGGAAAAACAGAAGTAGTACACTTTAATGGCAAAAATAATACTAGATAGCGTACAATTAATGCAAAATAATTGTGCGCTATCTTATTTCTTGTTATCTTTGCAGAAATATTAAACTAATAAACCTGAAGCAAACAAATGAGAAACATTTATCCGCAAAAGATGACCAACTTCCGATGGGTTATCTGTTCTATGCTCTTTTTAGCCACCACAGTGAATTATCTGGACCGTCAGGTCCTCTCGTTGACATGGAAGGATTTTATTGCGCCCCAATTTCACTGGACACATTCTCACTATGGCGACATCACTGCTGCCTTCTCCCTTTTCTATGCATTCGTCAGCCTTTTCTCTGGCAAGTTCATCGACTGGGTGGGAACTAAGAAGGGCTACCTCATCGCCATCTTCGTCTGGAGTCTTGGCGCCTGCATGCATGCAGGTTGCGGATGGCTGACAATGTATATTCATGAATTGGAGAGTATAGAGAGCATGCATGCCATAGAGGCTGGCAGTACAATGGCTCTGGCCATCTCCACTACCAGCGTGTGGCTCTTTATGGCCTGTCGTATCGCCCTGGCCGTCGGTGAGAGCGGCAACTTCCCAGCTGCTATCAAGGTGACAGCCGAATACTTCCCCAAGAAAGACCGTGCCCTGGCCACCAGCATTTTCAATTCCGGAGCCTCTGTCGGTGCACTCGTAGCCCCCGTCAGCATTCCTTTCCTGGCGCGAGCCTATGGCTGGGAGTGGGCTTTCATCATCATTGGCGGACTGGGATTCCTGTGGATGGGCTTCTGGTACTTCCTGTACGACAAACCGGAGAAGAGCAGATACGTGAACCAGGAAGAGTTGGCTTATGTCAATCAGGATGACACCCCTGCCGATGATGCCCCTGCTGTCAAGGAAGAACCTCAGGAGGCAGGCATCCCCATTTGGAAGTGTTTCATGCTGCGACACACCTGGAGCTACATTTGCGGCAAGTTCTTTACAGACGGCGTATGGTGGTTCCTGCTTTTCTGGGCTCCAGCCTATTTCAGTATCCAATACGGACATCGCAGCGACTCTACAATGGGTGCTACCCTTATCTTTGTGGTCTATCTTATCGTAACGGTAGTAAGCATTTTAGCTGGCGGATATCTGCCCAAATACTTTATCGTACGACGTGGAATGGAACCCTACTCGGGTCGTCTGCGTGCCATGCTGATGTTTGCTTTCCTGCCCATCTTTGCGCTTTTTGCCCAACCCTTGGGCCAGTATAGCGTATGGTATCCAGCCATAATCATCGGATTGGCTGGTGCCGGTCATCAGTCATGGTCGGCCAACCTCTACTCTACCGTTGGCGATATGTTCCCCAAGGGAGCCATCGCCACCATTACCGGAATCGGCACCATGACAGGCGGCATTGCTTCCTTTGCCATCAATAAGAGTGCCGGATGGCTCTTCGACCATACAGAAAGGCTTGGCTCCGATTTCCGATTCCTCGGATTCGAGGGCTTGGAGGCTGGCTACATGATTATCTTCTGCTATTGTGCCATTGCTTACCTTATTGCATGGACTTGCATGAAGACCCTCGTTCCGAAGTACAAGAAAGTTGAAGTCTAAATATTAAACCCCTATATACTTATGATGGAGAAAACATGGCGTTGGTTCGGACGCAAGGATAAAATAACACTCGATATGTTGCGCCAGATAGGCGTCGAGGGCATTGTAACGGCCCTACACGATGTTCCCAACGGAGAAATCTGGACAGTCGAGAAAATCATGGAACTGAAGGAATACATCGAGAGTTTCGGCCTGCGCTGGAGCGTGGTGGAAAGCCTTCCCGTCTGCGAGAGCATCAAATATGGCGGCCCTGACCGCGACGAACTGATCGAGAAATATAAGGTATCCCTGGCCAATCTGGGCAAATGTGGCATACACACCATCTGCTACAACTTCATGCCTGTGCTCGACTGGGCCCGTACAGACCTCGAGAATCCCAATGGCGACGGCACATCCAGCCTTTTCTTCAACCATGCCGAGTTTGCCTACTTCGACTGCCAGATTCTTGGACGCGCTGGTGCAGCAGCTGATTATACGCCAGAGACACTGGCCAAGGTCGAGGAAATGAAGAAAGTCTTCACCCCAGCAGACGAGCACCGACTGGTGGAGAATATCATCGTTAAGACTCAGGGCTTCGTGAATGGGAATATCAAGGAGGACGACGAGAAGCCTGTCGAGATTTTCCGCTCCCTGCTAGACCTCTATAAGGATATCACGCCAGACAAGTTGCGCCAGAACATGAAGTACTTCCTCGAGGCCATCATGCCCGTCTGTGACCAGTGGAACATAAATATGTGTGTACACCCCGATGACCCACCTTTGCAGATTCTGGGTCTGCCGCGTATCGTCACTTGCGACAAAGACATCGAGTGGTTCCTGAATGCCGTTCCCAACGAGCACAACGGCCTTACCTTCTGTGCCGGCTCGCTCAGTGCCGGTGCCCACAACGATGTGCCTGCCTTGGCCGAGAAGTATGCCAAACGTACTCACTTTGTTCACCTGCGCAGCACGAATGTCTTCCCCAATGGAGATTTCAAGGAGGCCAGCCACCTTGGCGGAAGGGCCAATATCATCGAGCTGGTGCGCATCTTCCAGCGTCAGAAGCCAGGCCTTCCCATGCGTGTGGATCACGCTCCCCTGATGTTGGGCGACGAGAAGATGGGCTACAATGCCGGCTACAGCTTCCACGGACGTATGCTGGCGCTGGGTCAGGTAGAGGGTGTCATGGCCGTAGTAGATAACGAATTAGGAATCAATTAAATATATACGGAATATATGAAAAATCTTTTTGATATTAAGGATAATGTGGTTGTAATCACTGGCGGAACAGGTGTCTTGGGACGCGAGATAGGTAAGTATCTGGCCCAGCAGGGCGCACACGTGGTGCTGCTGGGGCGCAAGGAGGAAGTAGGCAAAGAGATTGTGGCCGACATCCGTCAGCAAGGAGGTGATGCTATGTTTATGCAATGCGACGTTATGAGTCAGTCATCCTGTGAGGAGGTATGCCGTACCGTTCTGGATAAATATGGCCGTGTGGATGCTCTGCTGAATGCTGCAGGCGGCAATATGCCTGGTGCCACCATCAGCCCAACGGGCACTTTCTTCGACGTACGTATCGAGGAGTTCCAGAAGGTGCTCAACGTCAACCTCACCGGCACCGTTATCCCCACTCAGATATTCCTGAAACCTATGGTTGAGGCTGGTAAGGGCAGCATTGTCAACTTCAGCAGTATGGCTGCTTTCCGTCCCATGACACGTGTGATGGGCTATGCAGCTGCCAAGGCAGGCATCAGCAACTTCACAGCCTTTCTGGCCAACGAGGTAGCCAAGAAGTTCACCCCTGGCATCCGTGTCAATGCCATAGCACCGGGCTTCTTCCTCACCAACCAGAATCGCGCCCTGCTGACCAACCCCGATGGCAGCCTTACAGAGCGTGGAGCAGACGTCATCCGTCAGACCCCATTCCAGCGTTTCGGTAAGCCTGAAGAACTCTGTGGCACCATCCATTATCTTATCAGCGAGGCATCCAGTTTCGTAACCGGAACAGTTGCTGTTGTGGATGGCGGATTCAATGCTTTTGCCATGTAATAACCAATAGAAACATAATACCTTATGAAAGATTTTATGAACAAGGACTTCCTGCTGCAGACCGAGACGGCACAGAAGCTGTTTCACGAGCAGGCCGAGCACCTTCCCATCATAGATTACCACTGTCACCTTAACCCCAAGGAGATAGCCGAAGACCACCGTTTCAGTTCCATCACAGAACTGTGGCTGGGTGGCGACCATTACAAATGGCGTGCCATGCGTACCAATGGTGTCGACGAGAAGTATATCACAGGCAACGCCTCCGACTGGGAGAAGTTCCAGAAGTGGGCCGAGACCGTCCCCTACTGCATGCGCAACCCGCTCTACCACTGGACGCACCTCGAGCTCCGCACTGCCTTTGGCATCAACAAGTTGCTGAATCCCAGCACAGCACGCGAGATTTTCGAGGAGTGTAACGAAAAACTGCAACAACCCGAATTCTCTGCCCGTGGCCTCATGCGCCATTATAACGTCGAGGTAGTCTGCACCACAGACGACCCAGCCGATGACCTGCGCTACCACCAAGCCTATACCGCAGAAATCGCTAATGGTCAATGGCCCAAGGTCCTCCCCGCATGGCGCCCCGATAAGGCGATGGCCGTCGAGAATACCGATACTTATAGGGCTACATCGAGAAGCTGGGAGCCTCAGCAGGACAGAATATCTCCACCTACGACGACCTCTTGGATGTCCTTCAGCAACGGCATGACTTCTTTGCCTCTCAGGGCTGCCGATTGTCTGATCACGGCATCAACGAATTCTATGCCGAGGAGTTTACAGAATCAGAAATCAGGCAAATATTCCAGAAGGTGATGAGCGGCCGTCAGGCCACTGCCGACGAGGTGGATAAGTTCCGCTCCGCTCTGCTGCTTGAGTTTGCCCGTCAGGATGCCCGTGCAGGTTGGACACAGCAGTTCCATTATGGTCCGATACGAAACAATAACACTCGGATGTTCAAGCAGTTAGGTCCTGATACCGGATATGATAGTATAGGTACTTTCAATACCGCTCAGAGCATGTCGCGCTTCCTCGACAAACTGGACAACGAGGGCCTGTTGGCCAAGACCATCCTGTATTGCATCAACCCTGCCGACAACGAGATGATTGCCACCATGATTGGCAACTTCCAGGAAGGTCCCACACCAGGCAAGATTCAGTTCGGTAGCGGATGGTGGTTTAACGACCAGCTGGATGGTATGGAGCGCCAGATGAATGCCCTCAGCGTACTGGGATTGCTCAGTCGCTTCGTGGGTATGCTTACCGACAGCCGTTCCTTCCTCTCCTACCCCCGCCACGAGTATTTCCGTCGTCAGCTCTGCAATATGATTGGTCAGGATGTCGAGGACGGCAAGCTGCCAGCCCAGGAGATGCCTTTCATAGAACAAATGGTCAGAGACATTTCTTATTATAATGCCAAGAGATATTTCAATTTCTAACACAGTACTCTTTCCTCTCTCACAGGAAGAGCTTCATAACATACTCTCCACCGCTCTCAGCAGAGGTGGAGAGTATGCTGATATATTCCTCGAGGACACACGTATCAGCAGCCTCGAGCTACAGGACGGCACCGTCAGTCAGGCTCAGCAGCTCATGCTCTACGGGGCCGGTATACGCGTTGTAGATGGCACCCAGACGGGGTATGCCTATACGATGGACCTCTCACCCGAGGCCATGCATCAGGCAGCCCGTTTTGCAGGCAGCCTCCCCGGTAATGGAAGCGCCATAGCTATGCCAGCGCTCCGTCCTACCCCTATCCTTACGCCAGAGACGCCTATGTTGGAGCCTGATGCCTCCAAGGATATCCTGCTCACCATTAACCGTCGTGCACACGAGATCAGTCCGCTGGTGGTGCGTGTAAAGGCTACCATAGCACAACGCATGCAGACCGTCCAGTTTGTCTGTTCCGAGGGCACAGGCTTCGCTGATCGCCGTCCGCGCACCACACTGTTCATCTCCGTTGTCCTGCAGAAGGAAGGCAAGACGCAGATGGGATTTGGCAGCCGTATGTACCAGCAGGGAGCCGAATTCATTACACCCGAGTTGACAGAGGAACTTCTGCAGGAGGCTATCCGGCAGGCCCTATTCCTCTTTGATGCCAGACAGATCGAGGGTGGCGAGATGCCCGTTGTCCTCGCTGCCGGCAGCAGCGGCATCCTCATGCACGAGGCCATAGGGCACGCCTTCGAGGCCGACTTCATCCGCACTGGCGAGAGTATTTTCTCTGGCAAGCTGGGCCAGCGCATCTGCGACAGCCATATCACCATTGTCGACGATGGCACCCAGCCCTGCGATGCCGGTATGCTCCGTTATGACGACGAGGGTACACCCGGTCAACGCACCGTCCTGGTGGACAAAGGCATCCTCGCCAGCTATCTGCACGACCGCATCAGTGCCCGCCATTTTGGCGTACAGAGCACGGGTAACGGTCGTCGCGAGAGTTTCCGCCACATGCCCCTGCCGCGTATGCGCAGCACCTATATGTGTGCCGGCGATGCCACCGAGGAGGATATCATACGCAGCGTAAAACGCGGCATCTTTGCCCAGACTTTCACCAACGGACAGGTGCAGATCGGTGCCGGCGACTTCACCTTCTTCATGAAGAAAGGGTGGCTCATCGAGGACGGTCGCCTCACTACCCCGCTCCGCGATATGAACATCATAGGCAACGGTCCTCAGGCCTTGCAGCACATCAGTATGGTGGCCGGTAACCTCAGGATAGACCACAGTGCCGGCATGTGCGGCAAGGGCGGTCAGCGCGTAGGCGTCAGCCAAGGCCTCCCCACCGTCCTGGTAGATAAATTAGTGGTGGGGTGATAGTTGACAGTTGACAGTTGAGAATTGACTGTTTTAAAGTCAGTATAGAGCTTCCCTCCCTTCCGGGGAAGGAAAGATATTTGATAATAAATGAATATATTACACCAAGCAGCCGAAGAAATCAGACGTATATGCCCCTGTGCTGATTTCAAACTAGTCCTCATGCACAATCACGAGGACAATATCAATATCCGCAACGGAGAGATTGAGAAGATGCTGCACGCATCGGCCACCTCGCTGGCCATGAATCTGCTCATCGACGGGCGCGACGGCTTCTTCTATACCAACAATACGCAGCCCGAGGCCCTGAGGCAGTTCATCCGCAATGCGGCAGAGACTACGCGAATGCTCGAACCCGACGAGTCGCGCACGCTGGCCGATCCTACATGCTACTACAAAGGCGGTGGGCCCGACCTCCGCAACTTCGATGCCACGCTCTCCACCGTAGACCCTGCCGAGAAGCTCCGTCTGGCACAGCAGAACAACAGGGAAGGCATGCAGCTCTGCCCTAATCTCATCAGCTTCCAGACGCACTATTCCGACCGCCAGCATCAGGCTCATTACCTTATCAGCAACGGCTTTCAGGGCACCGAGCAGTGCAGTCGGTGCACCCTTACCAGTATTGCCACGGCCGATGGTAAGGACGGGCAGCATCCCGCCGACGGATGGGGCGAGACACGAATCTTCCTCACCGACCTGCCCCGTGAAGGCATTGCAAGCGTTGCCATAGACCGCACCCTACGCAAGATAGGCAGTCGCCCCACACGCAGCGGACAATACCAGATGATTCTGGAGTCGCCCATCGTGGGCAGTTTCCTCCAGCCCATCCTCAATGCCATGAACGGCCAGCAAGTGCATGGCAAGATGTCCTTCCTTTCCAGCAAACTGCACCAGAGGGTCCTATCACCAATGGTCAGCATAGTCGACGACCCGCTCATCCCCGGTACCCGTGGCGCCTGCTATTTCGATTACGACGGAGTGGCCACCCAGCGGCGCAGCCTCTTCACCGAAGGCGTCCTGGACACCTTCTTCATCGACACCATCTTTGCCAAGAAGATGTGCATGAAGCCCACCACGCAGGGCACTCATCACCTTATCATGCAGAGCGGAGACAAGACATTACATCAACTACTTTCCGAGGCCCGTAAAGCCATCTTGGTAACAGATTTCAATGGTGGCAACTGCGACCCTACTACAGGTAATTTCTCCTATGGCATAGAGGGACTGCTCGTTCAGGACGGACAGATTGTACAGCCTGTCAGCGGCATGAATATAACAGGTAATATTCTGGATGTATGGCAGCGCGTCTCTGCTCTGGGTAACGATTTCGACCCTTGGGAGACCGAGCTACTGCCCTCTGTAGTGTTCGACGATGTCAGCTTTGGCGGCCTCTAGCCCATCTTCTCGCAGAAAGCTTTATAGGATGTCTCCAGTCTTGCCAGTTCGAAGGGTTTCAGCTGCAGCGAGAAAGTCCCCTTCAGCTCCTCCAGTCCGAAGTAAGCCTTCATCAGGCTGGCCAGGTTGAAGGACAGCCCGTCGCCCCTCTTCATCAAATAGTATGCTATGCGCACCAGATAATCCCGCTCGTGCTCTATGTAGCGCAACGACGAGAACAGCACAAAGGCGCAGGGCAGCGTATTCACCTTTATCAGGTACGGAATCCACTCGTGCGCTTCCATCCGGAAGCAGTCAAAGAGGTGGCGCACCTGCTCGTCATTCGTCAGGTAAGGCAGCAGAAATGAGATTGTCTTCTGTCTGTCCACCTCGTTCATCAGTTGGCAAAGCTCCCCAAAGCGCTCGTCCTCTATTCCCCCTTCCCCATGTACCAAACGCTCCGCAAGGGCTTTCAGCATCACCACCAGGTAAGCCTTCGCATCCTTCCTCAGCAATACGGCAAACAGCTGCCAGAAGGCCTCCCATGGCATCCCCGTGGCATACCTCTCGCCCAGCATGTACACGGCCGTTCGGAACTGCGAGTTCGAGAACGAATCCATCAGCTCCAGCAGACCTTGGAAGTCCGCTGCCTCCACCAGGGGTTTCATCCTTCTGTCTAACTGCACGCTATAATGCACATCCTTAATCATTATATTGCGAGGGGTATTTTTACTTCAGTACTATAGTTAATTCTTTTCGTATGCAAAGGTACGAAATAATATCATATATATTCAGAAATGTAATCATAAAAGCACAGAAAAAAACACAAGCTCAGAAAGAGTTAACCGTATTCAGGAAAAGACAAAATTGTGCAAACGCTATAACGGTATAACGCTATAACATTTAGTTTCTTCATATAACTAACAAAACACCTTACTATAATTTTATATTATATAATAAAATTATATAATATAAAATCTAATACGCCTTTTTGTGCAAATGGAAAATACATTTGTTATAGCGTTATAGCGTTATACCGTTGGCATTTTTCACTGTCAACTAACAGCGTGCTTTTTTGCGTGCTTATTTTTTGAATTTGTTTTACACCGCCAAGAAATTGTCGTACCTTTGCAGTGTCAAAAGAAAGGGATAAAAATTACTCCCACACGAGGCGGAAAAAATTTCCACGTGCACTAAAGAGTTTTGCCTCACGTAGCAGTAAAAAAAACGATCCAATGACAATGAGAAAATAATTTACAGAACTAAACATTAACCAGACCCTACTTAGCCTCCCCCTTGTAGGGAGAGAGAAACAGACTTCCGGAATCTTATTACTCCCGTCCCTACAAGAGCGACTGAGGCCTTCAGAGTAACCCTGAATGTGGCTACGGTCTCACAAAGGGGAGTGTGTCCCCACTCACGACGGAGGCCAGTGATACTCGCATCAATTATCCAGAGCGTGAGCAGTCTCGAACGAAGTTCAACCTATAACCATAGAAATAATGTTCAATAACCTCTAAACTAAATAGAACTGGGTAAAGGCGCGAATGCAGTATTCGTGGTCGGCACATGAGGCGGTCTCCCTGACGCTGTGCATGGCTAATACGGGATTGCCCATATCTACGCCTCTCAGGGGCAATGAGGAGGCAAGGATATTGCCCAAGGTGCTTCCACCGGCCACATCGCTATGATTGACAAAGCGCTGGCAGGGAACACCTGCCTCCATGCATATGCTGGCAAAGACGGCTGCCGAGGCTGCATCGCTGGCGTACTTCTGTGCGGCATTGAACTTGATGACCGGTCCGCCGCCCAGGACGGGATGATTGGTGGGGTCGTACTTGTCGCTATAGTTAGGATGCCATCCGTGGGCATTATCTGCAGATATCATGAAGGCTTTCTCGACAGCACGGTAGAAACCCTCGAGGCTATCGCCCTGAGAGAGGACGATGCGCTGGAGGATGCTTGCCAGGAAGGGGCTGCCGGCTCCCTGCTTGGTCTGACTGCCGGTCTCTTCGTTATCGAAGATGGCCAGCACCTGTGTGGTCTCAGGCACCTTGTCGCCTGAGTGTAGGAGTGCCTGGAGTCCGGCATGCACCATACTGAGGTCGTCCAGTCGGCCGCTAGAGAGAAACTCGCCATGCATGCCAAAGGTACAGGCTGGCGTGAAGTCGTAGAGATAGAGGTCGAAATCCAATACCTCATCGGCCTTGCACCCTACCTCATCACAAATCAGATTCATTAGCATATTACCCTTCTCCAGCTCGTTCTGCACAATACCCAGAATGGGTAGCATATCTTTCTGCTTGGATAGCTTGACGCCATCGTTGACCTGACGGTTGAAGTGGATGGCCAGATTGCTGATCTGCATGAGTGGACGGCGGCAGAAGAGCAGGCGTGACTGTGGGTTCATGGCATCCCGTCCCTTGACGATAACACGCCCGGCAAGGGACAGGGGACGGTCGAACCAGGTGCTCATGATGGGACCGCCATAGACTTCAGTATTGAGCTTGGTGATTCCACCATCGCAGGTTATCTCGGCATTGGGCTTGATGCGAAAGGTGGGCGAATCGCAGTGTGCGCAGATCATGTGAAATCCTGCCTCGGCAAATGGCTTATACCCCATGCGGAAGGCATAAAGGGAGGACTCGTTCTTGGTAACAAAGAACTGGGTGCCAGGCTGCATGTCGGCAAAGGGTGCCTGAGTATCGTACTCACGAAACCCTGCCTCCAGCAGGCGCTTGCGCAATGTATCTACGGCCAGAAAGTTGACTGGCGATGAGTCGAGGAACTGAAGAAGATCTTGTATCATAATATCAAATAAAAGAGTTGTTAGCGTTTGTCTTACCCGGATAATTTGTTTAATTTTGATAGTAACTATCTAAATTACACGGTCAAGGCTTAAAAAAAGAAATCAATTTCTTTTGTTTTGCGCTCGACTTTCTGTAATTTTGTGGACAAATTTACGGAATTTATTTTTATCCGCATGCATTCGGAAAACAAAAAAACAGAAAAACTACATATCGCCGTGGCTGGCAACATAGGCAGCGGAAAGACTACACTGACGCAGATGCTGGCCGACCATTACGGATGGGTGCCGCAGTACGAGGCTGTGACGGACAACCCCTACCTGCAGGATTACTATGCTGACATTATGCGGTGGAGTTTCAATATGGAGGTATACTTTCTGAAGGAGCGTTTCCGTAACATCCTGGAGCTGCAACAGTCGCCCGAAACGTTCATCCAGGACCGTACAATCTATGAGGGCGTGCATGTATTTGTTGCCAACAACTACAAACAGGGACATCTCTCGGAGCGCGACTACGAGGCGTATATGGAACTCTTTGGGCTAATGACGGACATGGTGCGCTATCCCGACCTG
>Ga0265300_10000292_pt1 | contig 53074 bp, 39 predicted proteins | sample AusTroGonzalo_MG_FD_193482 | JGI IMG/M metagenome (GOLD analysis project Ga0265300, IMG submission 193482) | Bovine rumen microbial communities from tropical cattle in Woodstock, Queensland, Australia - Gonzalo_03 | ecosystem: Host-associated > Mammals > Digestive system > Stomach > Rumen ... | reverse complement strand
TCACATCTACATTAGGATACTTTTTTAAGTCGAAGGTAAATGAAGCATCGTCAATAGTTGTATTCACCACCAGTTTGTCAATATGATAGCTATAATTGGTATTGTCTTTCTCGAAGGCGGTGACACTGATGATTTCCTGTTTAGCCTTATCGATTTTCAGTCTGATTTTGTAGAAAGAACTTGACTTCAGCGGCATCAGGTCTATAATCTGCACCACTTTGTTGTTTTCATTTTCCTCTCTGATGAATTTCGCTCTGTACTCTTTGTCCCAATCGCTCAATATCTTAGCGGGATTCAACAGATTGTCTTCCTCTTCGATATATTCAAAAATGGAAACCTCGTTCACATCTTTCTGGTAGTTCCACAGCATCTTACCATCGCAAAAACTGGTCTGGTTGCCAAATTCAAAAGTATATTTATCACCCTTGATGGTCATCTTTCCGCTCTTGCTGTCCAGCACCTTGCCATTTTTCTCGCATTTGTAGGTATAATCAATCTTCATGCTGCTATAGGCGGCATATTTCGAAGCGAGTTTTTTCAAAATCGGGGTGGCTCCCCCATCCACATCCTGTGCACTCAGCGCGAAAACCGAGAGGAGGGCTACGATGATGAGGCTTATTCTTTTCATTTTCAATAGATTTTTAATTTCGCTGTCATCCTTTTTAAGTTGACAAAAATACAATATTTTTACATACTGATGAAAGAAAGTATTCGGAGTTTAAAGAATGCCCATTTTCTGCAAGATAACTCTCAGTTCCTCAGAAGTTTTCACTTTCACCTCGCGGGGCTTTCCGCTGCGCTCCGCCGGACCCACAATACCGAACTCTTCCAGCTGGTCCATGATACGTCCTGCCCTGTTGTAACCCAGTTTCATTTTACGTTGGATGCTGGAAGTAGATCCCTGCTGAGTCTGCACCACCAAAGTAGCCGCATCCATGAACAGCGGGTCAATCTCGTCCGAGTCGAACTCATCGCCACCATCCATACCGCGGTCATCACCGGTCTCCTCCGCCACTTCCGGCAAGAGGAAGGGTTCGGGATAAGCCTGCTGCTCCTCGATAAAATTGACAATGCGCTCAACCTCAGGCGTATCCACAAAGGCGCACTGCAGACGAATCATGTCACTGCCTGTAGAAATCAGCATATCACCTTTACCGATCAGCTGATTGGCACCGCTGCCGTCGAGGATGGTGCGAGAGTCAACGATGGAGGTGACGCGGAAAGCGATACGTGCCGGGAAGTTGGCCTTGATGATACCCGTAATGATATTGACTGAAGGACGCTGGGTGGCGATAACCAAATGAATACCAATGGCACGCGCCAACTGAGCCAGACGAGCAATCGGAGTTTCCACCTCTCGTCCCGCTGTCATGATCAAGTCACCAAACTCATCGATAATCAGCACGATATATGGCAGATAACGGTGGCCAAGGGCCGGTGACAGCTTACGGGCACAGAACTTGGCATTGTATTCCTTGATATTTCTGGTCTTGGCAATCTTCAGCAAATCATAACGCTGGTCCATCTCTGAGCATAGAGAACTCAGCGTGCGCACCACTTTCTTGGTGTCGGTAATGATGGCTTCCTCCACATCCGGCAACTTGGCCAGATAATGATTCTCGATGGCCGAATACAGGGTAAACTCCACCTTCTTGGGATCCACCAGCACGAACTTCAGTTCCGACGGATGCTTGGTATAGAGCAAGGAGGTGATAATGGCGTTCAAGCCCACAGACTTACCCTGACCCGTGGCACCTGCCATCAGCAGGTGAGGCATCTTGGCTAAATCTACCACAAACGGCTCATTGCTGATGGTTTTGCCCAGGGCAATCGGCAACTCGAACTTGTTGTTCTTGAATTTTTCTGAAGCCAGGACATCCTTCATCGACACGATATTGGGTGACTTGTTCGGCACTTCAATACCGATGGTCCCTCGTCCTGGAATCGGCGCGATAATACGGATACCCAAAGCGGCAAGGCTCAAAGCGATATCGTCTTCCAGATTCTTGATTTTACTGATACGCACGCCCTCGCCTGGCACAATCTCATACAGGGTGACAGTCGGTCCCACCGTAGCGGTGATATTTTTGATGGTAATACCGAAGTTATTCAGGGTTTGTTCAATACGCTTTTTCTTTTCTATCAACTCCTGGCGCATCTGTTCCTCGCTGGCTTCCTTGGCAGGATAATCGTTCAGCAGATCGAGCGTCGGGAACTGGTAAAACGACAAATCCTTACGGGGGTCATAGTCCTCCAAAGGTTCCGTCACCACGGTCTCTGTCGCCGGTTCCGTCTCTGTCTCGTTCTCCGTCACCTGCTCATTTTCCATCAGCTCACCCTCATTCTCGCCAGAAGGTTCCCCTGTGGCGATACGCACCTCAAACGGCACTTCCTCCTGTTTTTTGGTCTCTCTGTTTTTCACCACCGGCTTAAACACGTCCTCTTCCTCCACTTCAGGTTCAGTAGTCGCCTCTTTCAACAAATCCTCCAGTTTATCCTCTTTTTTCTCGGGCTCTGAAGGACCAAAATGGAACACCTTTCCACGATATTCCTCACTCAACTCATTTTTATTGGTGATATACAAATCCGACAGTTTCGTGTCATCGGTCTGCGGTTCAAACTTCTGCTCATCCTCTTCCTCATCTTTGCCACCAAACCATCTTTTTCGCTTCTTCTCTGATTTAAGCTCTTCATTTTCAGATTCCCCATCCTCGGCATTTCGTTTGGGCAAACGAACTTTCAGCAGGGTACTCATGGAGAAATTATAACATAAAATCATGATAATCAACAGAAAAGCAATCAAAATAAGAATGGACATCCATTTGCCGGTAGCCGTAATCATCATTTCAGATAAATAAGTGCCGAAAACACCAGCCAAATAATACTTGTCGGACTGGTATACAAAAACGCCCAGTGCTAACGACAACCAAGCCATCGTCAACAAGGTTGCCACGGTGGTACGGAACAATGGCAGAATAGATTTGGAAAATGTCAGTCTGATACCATAGAGGAGCAACAAGAAAGCAAATCCTACCGAAAAAATGCCCATACAGCCATCCACAAAAATGTATGCCAGATGCGCTCCAACGGTTCCCGCCACATTTTCAGGGCTCACACCGGAACTCACATGGGAAGAGTCGGCCGCATGGTGAAAGATATAGGACACCAGCGACACCACCAGCAAAACGGCGAAGACCATCAGTAGCACCCCGTAAATCTGCATAGCGCGAGGTCCAAACAAGCCTCCCCCGGCCGAGGAAGAAGAAGACTTCTCCCCTCCTTTTTTTCCGTTTTTCTTTCCTTTTTTTCCTTTGGAAGAAGCCTTTTGAGACACCATTTTACCAGTTTTCACGCTGTTGCGTACCACTGTGTTTTTCTTGTTAGCATTATACATAAATACAATTATTCTAAAGTAAGTAAATATCTTACAAAAATACTTCATTTTATAATGGCAAACTATTTTCAAAAAAAAGAATATTAACAATAATATGTTTGAAATTTCGTTATCTAATGTAAAAGAAATTAATGGAGTAATCGTATTTTTGTCAAAATTTTCATGATTATGAATTATCTCACATTATTGCAAGTAGAAAGCACTGTTGGCGAGACTGTCGCCGAAGCTACAGAAAAACAGCTGAGCATTTTTGAATTGGTATTTGACGTTCACAGCCTGTGGATTATGATTCCACTGATCCTGATGCTGTGTCTGGCCATTTACATTTTTGTGGAACGTCTGCTGGTGTTGAATAAGGCAGGCCAAGTGGACCGCAACTTCATGAACAACATCCGCGACTTTATCCATGACGGCAAAATCGAGTCCGCCGTGGCTTTGTGCAAAGGCAACGACTCGCCTCTGGCCCGTATGATTGAGAAAGGTCTTTCCCGTCTGGGCAAACCCCTCAACGACATTGCCGCCGCCATCGAAAACACCGGCAAACTGGAAATCCAACGTCTGGAAAAACGCGTATCTATTGTGGGTACCATCTCGGGCGCCGGCCCCATGCTCGGTTTCTTGGGAACTGTGGTCGGTATGGTGATTGCTTTCCACAACATGGCCGCCAATCCCAACAATTTGGATGTCAGCACTTTATCGGCAGGTATCTACACCGCCATGATCACTACCGTGGGCGGTTTGATAGTGGGTATCATCGCCTACTTCTTCTATAATATTTTGGTCAGCCGCATCTCCAACGTGGTGTATATGCTGGAAGCCAAATCAACAGAATTCATGGATATGTTGCATGAGCCCATGTAATAAATGTGCAAATTAGTTAATTAGCAAATGTGCCAATTATCAATGTGCTAATATGCTAATTATTCACACGACAATTAATTAACTAATTAACTAATTTTCAAATTTGCTAATTTTATTGAGATGAACATACAGCTGCAAAATAAACAGAACGTACAGTTTAATTCGGCATCCATGTCGGACTTGGTGTTCTTGTTGCTGATTTTCTTCATGATCACTTCGACCTTGGTGGCACCGAATGCCATCAACCTGCTGCTGCCACGGAGCAATTCGGGCAAGCAGTTGGCCTCCAAAAATATAGAGGTGTACATTGATGCCGACAAAAACTACTATGTGAACCCTACCAGTAACCAATCCGCCCCGATTGCTTACGAGGAGTTGCTGCCTGCTTTGCAGGAAGCCGCACAAAACGACAATTCGGAGAACAAGTCCATCGTGCTGCGCGCTGACAAGACCGTTCCTATTGAGAATGTGGTGGCCCTGATGGATGTGCTGAACCAGCTGAACGATGGCTTCGAGGAAGCGGACAGGTATAAGATTGTACTGGCGACGGAAGCGAAATAGTGGTCAGTGGTCAGTGATCAGGTAGAAAGTGAGAGGTGAGAGGTGAGAGGTAGTAGTAATTAGTGATTAGGGGACAGTAGGGACGCGATTTATCGCGTCCGTTCGACAAAAGAACAATAAAATTCTCCCACGGAGGAGAATATAGAGATAACAAGAATGGATACGGAGAAAAAAAATAAAATCATATCGGCGGGGGTGACCGCAGGAGTCATGGCGTTATTGATGGTTTTCATGATATGCTGTGGCTTCACGGAGATGGTGCCACCGCCACCCGCCAAGAAAGCCATTTTGATTGAGCTGACCTCCGGTGGAGGGGGCGGAGGTGGTGTACAGGCCTCGCAACAGAAAACGCAGCCTGCCAGTTCTTCCGTGCCGGTAGCCACGCAAAACGCACAAGAAGCACCTGTCATCAGCGGCACGCACAAACCTAAAACCACCGCTGACAAAACCCCTGTGGTGGAAGAACCTAAACCTGACATGAACGCTGCCTATCGTCCCGGACGTGGCAGTGGACATGGCGGAGGAAATGGAACAGGTAGCGGAAGTGGTACAGGCAGCGGCCTGGGACCCGGTGAAGGCAGCGGTAGCGGCGGCGGTATAGGTTATGGCACCGGCAACCGTGGTTATACGTACATGCCAGACCTGACCGTTTCTGAAACAGGTCAGGTGTATGTAGAAGTACATGTGGACACCGAAGGCAACGTCATCGAGGCCCGTGTCATCAACAACAGCAAATATCCTACCACCATCACCAACAGCCGCATCCAAGCCGACTGCGTAGCCAAGGCCAAAACTGCCAAGTACCGCAAGGGCAAAGAGGAATTGCGCATCATCGTTTTCAAATAATCCGAGAACAACATTTTATTATGTACAAAGCATTGTTGGATAAGATTTTCCAGGCTTATCCCATGTACCATAAAATAGGCAGTGCCGCCTATAAAGAGGGGCTGGAGAATATAGAAGCCCTGATGGACATTCTGGACCATCCCGAACGTAAATTCAAGGCCGTACACATTGCCGGCACCAACGGCAAAGGCTCGGTTGCCCACCTGCTGGCTTCCTATTTCCAAGAGCGTGGCTGCAAAACCGGACTGTTCACCTCCCCGCATCTGGTGGATTTCCGCGAGCGTGTCCGCCTCAATGGCCAAATGATCAGCGAGGAAGCTGTACTGGCCTTCTTCGACAAATTCAAGACGCAATTTGACCAATTGGAGCCTTCCTTCTTCGAGATGACCACTGCACTAGCTTTCTATTATTTTGCGGAACAGAAAGTGGATGTAGCCGTGATTGAGGTTGGACTCGGCGGCCGACTGGACGCTACCAACGTGCTCTCTCCTCTACTCTCTGTCATCACCAACATTTCTTTGGAACACACCCAGATGCTGGGCGACAGCATCGCCAAAATAGCCGCCGAGAAAGCGGGCATCATCAAAGCCAAAACACCTGTGGTCATCGGTGAGTTCAACCCCGAGAGTTTCCCGGTTTTCGAAGACCTTGCCAATCAAAAAGACGCACCGCTGTTCTTGGCAGAGGATAACTACAGCTTCAGCGGTGATTTCGATGACCTTAATGTAACTGACGTACTCGGCAACACCCTCTATGAGCATTTGCAAATGCCCCTTCAGGGCGAGTACCAGCTCAAGAACCTCAAGACTTTTTTACAAGCGACAGAAGTGATTGAAGAACTGTGGCCCGCAGAGAAAGACGTGGTGCCGCAGGCCATCCGCAATGTCATCAACAACACCGGTTTTCAGGGTCGCTGGCAGGTGCTGCGGCGTGAGCCGCTGACCCTCTGCGATGTAGGGCACAACCCTGGAGGCCTGGCTCTGACAATGCGCCAACTCTCACAATATCCCTGCCGCCAGCTCCGCATGGTCTTCGGCATGGTAAGCGACAAAGACATCGACAAAGCCGTGTCGCTGTTGCCCAAAAAGGCTCTTTATTATGTCTGTCAGGCAAAGATTGAGCGGGCTCTTCCCGCTACCGAGCTGGCCGATCGCATGAGGCAGCATAGCCTGCAATGCCGTGTGGCCGGTACCGTAGCCGACGCCTTCCGCCAAGTCAACAATGACGCCGCTCCCGACGACCTGATTTTTGTGGGTGGAAGTTGTTTTGTGGTGGGAGAATTGTTGGCGATTAAGGGGGAATTGGGGGATTGACGGTTAGAAGGTTAGAAGGTGAGAGGGTGAGAGGGTTAGGGAATTAGGGGTTCTTTTATCCGCGTGAGAATATTTTTCAAAAAGCTACGAGCGTATCATTTTTTTACGTAAGTTTGCAGGTTGTATCCAATCTGTAATGGATATTATCTAATCTGCAAATTATATGAAGCCTAAAATTATTGTCACGGGAGGAACGGGATATATTGGTTCGCACACCATCATCGAACTGATCAAAAGTGGTGAATTTGAAGCCATTGCGGTGGACTCCTGCGTGAGATCAACCCCTGAGACCATCGACAGAATCGAGGAAATCACCGGAGTACGAATAAAGCACACTGCCGTGGATATCTGCGACAAAGAGGCTTTCTTCAAGGTCATAGAAGAGGAATGTCCTGTTACGGGCATCATCCATTTCGCCGCCTTCAAGAGCGTGCCTGAATCAGTGGAAAAACCACTGATGTATTATCGCAACAACCTCGGTTCCCTGGAAAATGTGCTGGAAGCCTGCGAGCGCTACCATATTCCGCAGCTGATTTTCTCATCCTCCGCCGCAGTATATGGAGACGTCAAAAAACTGCCCGTCACTGAGGAAACGCCTTTCGGCAAGCCATTCTGCTCTTACGCCCACACCAAACAGATCGGCGAACAGATGATCCATTTCTTCTGTGAACAGCATCCTGACTTCCAGAGTGTTCTTCTTCGTTACTTCAACCCAGTGGGCGGCGACATGAGTGGTTTGAATGGCGAGTTGTCCCCCGACAAGCCCAACAACCTGATGCCCATTGTGACCCAGGTGGCCATTGGCAAGATGGAACAACTGACCGTCTTCGGTACCGACTACGACACCCGCGATGGCTCCTGCATCCGTGACTATATCCATGTGTGCGACATTGCCAATGCCCATGTGAAAGCACTGCAGTTCCTGATGGACGGTAAAAAAGAGAGCAACTGCGAAATTTTCAACCTAGGTAGCGGCAATGGTGTGTCAGTACTGGAAATCATCGACGCCTTTGAAAAAGTCAACGGCATCAAACTGAATTATACCATTGGCGGACGGCGTCCCGGCGACATTCCCGCCATCTACAGCAACAGCCAACGCGCCAACAAACTGCTGGGCTGGCATTGCCAACACAACATCAACGACATGGTGGAATCGGCCTGGAAATGGGAGCAGCATCTCCGTGAAATCAGACAAGCAGAATAAGTAATCAGCATATATTATCAGCATGGAAATCAGAGAGATAACAAAGGGAAAAGACATTTGGGAATTTATCAACTTCCCCAAAAAGCTCTACAAAAATTGTGAGCACTATGTTCCCCCGTTGGACAACAGCGAATATAATACTCTCACCCGACACCCCGCATTGGCGTTCTGCGACTTACGTATGTGGTTGGCATACCAAGACGATCAGATTGTGGGACGCATCGCCGGCATCATCAACCATAAGTGCAACGAGCTGAAACAGCAGAAACGCATCCGCTTTGGCTGGTTCGACACCATCGATGATATCAATGTGGCCAAAGCCTTGATTGACAAGGTGGAAGAATGGGGACGAGAACAAATGCTGACAGAAATCTGTGGTCCTTCCCGTTACTCCAACATGGAAAGGCAAGCCTTGCTCGTTGAAGGTTTCGACCATACCCCCTCCATCAGCGCCGACTATAATTATGAATACTATCCGAAGCTGATAGAGCAAATAGGCTTTGAAAAAGAGGTGGACTATATTCAATACAAAGTCAAAGTCTCCAAAGAACTGCCAGAGAACTTCGACCGTCTGGCGGACATTCTTTCCCGCAAATACAAAGTACGGCTCCGCCATCTCAGAAACAGGGACGATCTAAAAAAATGCGGCATGGAGTTTTTCCATGTGCTGAATCAAAGCTATGCCAAAATATTCAATTTCATCCCTTTGACCGACGAGGAAATCCAGTGGACCATTGAGGAGGATTTCCAAGTGGCAGACACCCAACTGTCCTCCGTTTTGGAGGATGAAAATGGCAGGATCGTAGGTTTTGCCTTTTGCTTACCCTCGTTAAGCCAGGCGCTCCGCAAAGCCAATGGCCGACTGTTCCCCGGCGGAGGTTGGTACCACGTGGTCAAAGCCCTGCGAAAAAACAAATATGTGGACATGTACCTCACGGGAGTGCTGCCCGAATACATGCACACTGGCATTCATGTGCTGTATCACAAACAGTTGCACGAGAATTTCATCGCCAAAGGCTACGAATACGCTTTCACCGCCCAGCAGTTAGAGACCAACGTGGCCTCGCATATCTGGAAGAAATATGAGACAGAACCATATTTCAGGAGACGGTGCTATAGGAAAGACATCCAGGGAGAACTGAAAACTGAAAACTGAAAGTTAAAAGTTAATTGATTATGAATGGGCGGTATGCAGTGGTAACGGGAGCCAGTCGCGGTTTAGGGAAAGAGCTGGTAAAAGCCTTGGCTCACCGAGGAATCAGCTGCCTCATGGTGGGTACCAACAGCAATGTTGAGGCGGTGTGTGAAGAAATCAACCGGCAATATCATACCCATTCTGTAGCCTTTATCGCCAATCTTTGTCAGAAAGAGGAAGTATTGGCTCTGGCGGAAAAAATCAATCAAGGATACGAAGTCTTTTTACTCGTCAACAATGCCGGCATGGGGGGCAGCAAGGCTTTCACCGAGGCGGATTGCGACTACCTTGACCGCATCATACAACTGAATATCCGCGCCACTTCGCTGCTCACCCACGAGCTGATGCCCAACCTGCTGCGACAACATCGGAGCTACGTGCTCAACATTGGCAGCATGGCCGCCTTCACCGCCACGGGTTACAAGACCGTTTACCCAGCCAGCAAAGCTTTTCTAAAGCATTTCTCTTACGGCATGAGGGAGGAATTCAAAGGTACGCCTGTCAGCATCAGCTACGCCTCACCAGGCGCCATGGCCACCAATCCTGAAGTGACTGCCCGCATCGAAAAACAAGGTTTTCTGGGCAAGTTCACCCTGAAAACCACCCCAGACATCGCCGAAAAATGCATCCGGCAAACCCTGCGCGGAAAGAAACATATTATCATCAACCCGCTCAGCTATTTCTTTTCCGCCATCATCCCGGGATGCATCAAAAATCCCCTCATGACCAAAATTGTCAAAAGGGAATTGACATCGCACTAAAGAAGCACAGCTGTTCCCCCGGTATTGGCACTTTGGTTCGCAAGAATTTGATAATCACTTGTTTGCATAGCAATTTCAAGTGGTTTTAAAGAGTTTTTTTGCCCCTACTTTCAGTATCGCCAGCACAAGCATCATCATTGCATAACGCTAACATATCACTGACATTGAAGATGCCGAATTTCATCCTCTGTCAGACCAGTTGTTTCAGAAATGATTTCAACAGGAATCTTTTTCTTCAATAACTCGAAGGCTATCTCCCGTGCCTTTTTTGCTTCTCCTCTTGCTTCTCCTCTTGCCTCTCCTCTTGCCTCACCTTCGGCCAGTCCCTCTGCTCTTCCTTCTGCTTTTCCTTCCGCGAAGCCATCCTCTTTGGCGGCGACACAGGCATCCTGCACGTCCTCATACTCCATTATGCTCTTTTTGTACTCTTTCATCTCCGTTTCATTTAAGTTCGACATTCTGCATTCGTTCACAAACTCCCGGAAAATCCCCGTCTCCCTCCTCACATCGGACTCGCTCAGTTTCCCGATGTTCCTTATGTAGTAAGCCCACTTCTGACGCGGATCCCCGAAGTCCACCCCTGCCTTATCGCTTGCAAAGATACTCAAATCCACGAAAAAAACATGATCTTCTCGGAAAAAATTTCATTGTCCTCGTTTTTCAGCATCACACGTTGCAGGAACTTCCTCCCTCCCATGATTTTCGCATGGTGGTGCTCAAGGAAATTCAGCGAGATGATGTCGGGGAAGCTGTATTTACGGTCACCCCTCTTCAGTTCGTTGCTCACCGCGCGGCTCACGTAGGCGATGGCCCTGCGGCTGTAAAAGGTCTGTCCTTCCCGCTGCATCTCAATCAGAAAGCGACGATTATCGCCTTCCTTGGCATACACGTCATACGACAGCTTCTTGTCGTTCGGCAGAATGCCCAGCTGCTCCGTCTGAAGCAGCTCAATATCTTTAATCTCACCGATATAGTCCTGCAGAAAGGCGTTGAGCACGGATATTTGGATGTTTTTGTTGTGGGGAGTGGCGAATATCCGCTTGAAGGCATAATCCACGAGCACGTGCATGAAAGTTTGGGATTTGGTTTCGGACAGATTAGACAAGTTGTTTTCCATAGCTATTGATTTTTTATTGGTTTAAGATTTTTTTAACTGCAAATTTACAGCATTTTTTCAGAAAATCAATAGCAAAATCACATTTAATTTACTTAAATTCAATATTTTAAAAGATACTGAAACAAGTCAAAAAGCTACACTTTTTGTTCAAAAAAAAGCAGGAATAGCGTAGTTTGAATTTTCAGGAAATGTCCATAGTTTTTGGACGGACCCGAAATTTTTGGAAGTTTTCTGGTGGAATTTTGCAGGGACGAACAGCGAAGACGATAGGATGAAGTGATATCTCATTGAAAAACACAACGACATAGCTTTGCTGGCGGATTTTGGGACACGAGAGCATAGAGACGACACGCATTTATTTGAGAATGACCGCCTCCGAACAACAAAAAATTGTGGACAAGGTTGTTACTTGGTAAGGCGGTTGCACATGTCATAATTTTTTGTATTTTTGATGCGTCAAAAAAGTCTTAAAAAACTGAAAAAAATATACACAACCGCATCAAAAATGACTTCAAAAACAACTCATTACCAATCTCTTACACCGCGAAGTTACCAATATCGGGGGATATGGGTATTTCTTTAACGGGCGACAGTACCTATGCGTATATGCCAAGGATAGCAACGATTGTCGCTTTCTGGTAATCCGACGTAAGGAGAATGAGGCTAAGATCTCGGTATCAACAATTTCTGTCCAATCTTCAGGGCATTCATGTTGGTAAGCTTGTTGTAATCGGCAATCTTTCGTGCCGTGGTGTGATAACGACCTGCAATAGAGGATAAAGTATCTCCCTTTTTCACATAATACACCACCGGAGTGTCGTCTTTCTGCTCTTGCATGACCGGTGCTTGCAACATAGTTGCCGTGGAGTCCTGCGCACTCAGGCTGTCTGTCGGGATAACCGGCACCTGCTCCACCAGCTTCTGCGGAGCCACATACTCGTAGCCCACCAAGAGACGCTGTTTCACTTTCACGCTATTGCTGTTCAGCTTGTTCATCTTCTTCAGCTCCGCCACCGACAAGTTGTATTTCGCCGCAATCTTGGACAGATTATCCCCGTTTTTCACATAATAGTAAATCTTTTTGCTTTCACCTTCTGCCAGGGGCTTGCCTGTGAACTGACTGGTATAAACCTTTACCGGCGTAAAATATTCCTCGTAATGATAATTATGGATAGAATCCTGCAATTCGATGAAACGCACCATATCGGTCACCCTCAATCTGATGGGATAAGGCTGCGAATAAGCCGGAATGATCAGTCGCTTGTATTGCGGATTCAAGGTTTTCAGTTCATCCAGGTCGATATTCAGCACCTTGGACACCTGCTCCAGATGCATTTCCTTGTTCACCATAATGGTATCCACCGCACTGGGAATGGCGATCTGGGCCGCCTGGATGCCATAATCGTTGTGGTATTTCATCAAATATAACGCTCCGATATACAAGGGAAAATAATTCTGGGTTTCGCGCGGCAGATAGGGACTCACCTGCCAGAAGGTCTGCTTGCCTCCAGATCGGGCGATAGCCTTGCGCACATTTCCTGCCCCACAATTGTAGGCAGAAATAGCCAAACCCCAGTCTCCGAACATGTTATACAAATCCTTCAGATGTCGCGCCGCCGCATCGGTAGCCTTATACGGATCGCGACGGTCATCCACAAACGTATTGACTTCCAGTCCATAGAGTTTGCCAGTCTGGTACATGAACTGCCAGATTCCCGTGGCACCGGCCTTCGACACCGCCAAAGGATTCAGTCCGGATTCAATAATCGTCAAATAAATCAATTCCTCGGGCACATCATATTTGTCGAAAATAGCCTGCATCCATGGAAAGTAATATTGCGCCAAACCTAACATAGCTGCCGAAGACTTCTTCCTGCGGATGGAATACAATTCGATAAAACTCCCCACCTTGTTGTTGTATGCCAAGGGAACTACCGTCACGATCTTCGACAGGCGGGCAGCCATCAGCGAGTCGTTGTGGCAGAAATTCGTCGTATCGTCTGTCAACTCCGCCAGCACGCTGTTGGCGCTGATGATTTCGCGCTGCACATACCACAGACGCAGCATCTCATCCATCTTGCTGCTCTGCTCATCCAAACAGCTCTGAATAGCGGCCTCTGCGAGGCTATCTTCCAGTGTAAACTCCGTCTCCACCACCTGAGCGTATGCCGACACACCCAGTCCTGATGCCAGAACCAAAGTGCAGAACGCAAACAAATTATTTACAACTTTAATCTTTAATCTCGTAAGTATTCCATTTAATTTCTTTGCCATCTTTGTACAATGTAGTTAATAATAGTTCTCCCTCCTCATTATAACTGAACCAAGCTCCGTCACGCAAACCACCCACATAATGCCCGCTCAGTTTCATCCTGCCGTTTTCCCAATAGGAAGTATATTTTCCATGCATCACATCTTGCTCATAATGAATCACAAAAGCAGTTTTTCCATCAGGATAGCGGGTTACCCACTCGCCTGTCCTCATGCCATCATAATAACTGCCTTTTTCCGAATAGCCACCGTTATAATACACCCACATACCATCCTCTGTTCCTTCCACATAAATTCCCTTGGAGACCACCCTGCCCTGCTCATCATATTCCAAAAATTCGCCATCCAGCTCACCCGCATCATAATTCGCCACCGTCATCGTGTCGCCATTGGCATAAAACCAAAGCCACTCCCCGGTTTTCCGTCCTTTCTGGTCGTAAGAGCCAAATATTTCGATGGTTTTATCAGTAAAATAGAACTTCCACGGTCCTACCGGATTCGAGTTCACGTACTTTCCTTGCGAGCGCAACTCGCCACTTCTATAGTATTCTTTCCATAACCCTTGACGCTTGCCATTCAGATCCACCACACCCTCATAGCGCATCCAGCCGTCCTCATAGCTGTAACTTTTGATGACATTGCCATTCTCATCAAATTCGCGACGCACCCCTTCGGGCACTCCTTTGTAGTAAGTGGCTATAATAGAAGGCTGTCCGTTAGAATGATACGCCACTTTTCTGTCCAGTTGCTTGGTTTCCTTGGCATCCGCCACCAACTCGCCCTGTGTGTATTTCTCCACGGACAGAAAATTGCCGTTTTCATCATAACGTTTGAGGAAACCATTTATTTTGTCATTCAGGTAGGTCACCTCCATTTTCAGCTTTCCATTCGGCCAGAAATATTTCCAATTGCCCTGCCTGTACCCGAAGTTGTCCGTCCGGTTGATTCGTTCGCGTCGAGTCAGCACCCCTCTGTAATAGTTGGCCACAGCAACAACCAAACCCGTATCATTCATTTCTTTCTCCATGCCATGCGGCACACCAGCCTCGTACGGGGTCTTTTTCTTTAGCCAACCATCAACATGATACGTATTTACACTGCCTACAATGGTATCAGCATGCCAACGTTCCACCACATATTCCTGCTTGAAATACTGAATGCGATCACCTTCTTTCTTTCCCGCTTTATAGTTGATCACAAGTATTTTATCCCCTTGATCATTGTAAAACGTCCAAATACTGTCCAGTAGATGCTCCTTGCGGTTTCCTTCAGACACCAGCACCCCCTGCTCATTATAGGATTTCCACCAACCTTCCGGCTGGCCATCTTTCAGAATTCCCTCACTCGATTTCTGACCATTGGGATAGTAAAAAATATTATAGCCATTGGGATTAATATTCTCTTGCGCTACGGAAACAAGCACAGCGAGCAACATCATAACCACAATCAGCAATAGCTTATTCATATATACAAAAATAGAGATGCAAATGTAATGAATCTTTTTTTTACCTAAGGTTTAATTTCAAACGAATAGCTAACACCTATTTGTGAATATTCAAAAGCCTTGTTTTTGATTTTCAAACTTTTATAAATTCTTAAAAATTCAAAATTGTTAAATTTATTATTTTTCATATATTTTTATTGATTTTTTCAAAATCTTTTGTATTTTTGTCGGTGTAATATTTTTAATTAAATCTAAAAACAAAAGATTATGAAATCCATTGTCTATCAGTTTATTGTATTATTTTTTATCTTTATTTTAGTCCATTATGAAAGCGTGTTTTCCCAAGAAGAATGCACGATAAAGCTATCTGCCAACATACACCACTGTACTTGCATTAACAATGGTGAATTTATATTTAAATTAACAAAAAGCACAACATGTGTTATTGACACCAACAACATTCGATATTCCTTATTTTCGCCTGCCAACAGCATTAGCAGTGTTAATAGTATTTCTCCGGATTTTAACAATTTGCCCCCTGGAGAATACACCGCTGTTGTAAGTGCCCTGAACCACACTGGTGGCATAGGACCTGATGCGATGGTAATTTTACACGACACGATAAAGCTCACATTGACAACCACATATACAGAGCCCACCTTGGGTATTCTGAACAATGAATTCACCCTATCGAGCCCTTTTGGCAAGGTCAGGTCCCTTCCATGTATGGCTACTGGCATCGTGCAACTCCAAATCAAAGGAGGCCAACTGCCGTACACCATTCAAGTGTTGAGACAGAACGGCAGTACTTTCCACCCATATAAAACGACCGTTTTTGACAGCCCACAGCATCATGGCACCGACCCCGCCAAAATGGACTACCTTGAATATTATGATATTGACAGTCTTTCCGCCGGAAGCTACCGTTTTATTTTCACTGATGGCTGTGGCTATTCACTCCCCTATTATGATGTGGTGGTGGGTGAAATCCCCAGTATGGACAGTGACGGAAGTATAAGCATCAAGGCAAAAAACGATAAGAACGATCAAAACAACTATTTTTACATTGACGACTTCCCTGCTGAAGGTGCTCTTGGCAGTTTCGCGCAAAAGGCGGACTACTATGTTTCACAACAAAAAAATGGGGAAGAAACCTACTGGAAATACCGCTGGATTGACCCCTGTATGAACGGCCAGCCACAAGACACCAGTGAATGGATTGCCTTCGGCTTCGGAAAAATGGAACATACAATAGCTGCAGCGGAGAAATATTGCGACTTATGGGGAAAAGAGGGAGCCCTGGAAATCAGCGATGTCAACTGCAACACCAGCGTCTATTACCCGATTCAGTTTATAAAGCCTGGGAGCCTTTTCCGTTATTTTGAGAAAAGCGTCTCTTTTCCTGAAATGAACTATTTCTATACAGATTCCTGCGGACGACATCAGTTTATTGCTCAGAAACGACAATACGACTACGATTTTTTTCCTTATGACTACACTCATGCACTATTCACCGCCAATTGGACTGGCAGTAGAAACATCCACTATTATACCATTGACACAGAGGCGGATACAATCATCCAACAGGGCCTTACAGGCAAATACAGCGAACGGGATTTATCCTATCGCCAAGTGTTTGAGTTTGACAGTATTTATCATGGGAAAAATGCCAAATTCAAAGTGACGGATGCCCTGAATTGCACCCTGGCAGAGCACGGATTCACCATTTCCTCCAAAATAAACGGCACTATCACCAATCCCAACTTTTACTTGTATGGCATCGTTGACACCCCAAACTACTGCGACTATTCACGCTTCACCGAAAAAATCAACTTCCCCATCGGCTTATCCGATTTGGATACATTCGAAATCGTGGGTAGTCCTGGTGGACTCGGCAACATATCCATGGTGTACAGCGATTCACTTGGCCAATGGATTCGCTTGGACAGCAATCCCAACATCTCTATCAGCAAGTATTTTGGAGACTGGGCTATTCATGGACTACGCAGCAAAGGAGAATTTTCATTTCGTTACATATCAGGATGTTATAAAAAAGATATCGATCAGCATCTTACAAGTACTAACTACGGTGTCGGGGCATATTACGAACCTAATCCCCCTTTGTACAAGATTGAGCCGACTTGCACAGGAATGCGCATCATTCCGATACAGGGTTCCTATACACAACACAGTTTTAACATGTACACCAATGATCCTGTTGTCAAAAATGTCCAAGCCGTTTTTCGACTTTATGGCAATCCAAGCGCTCCCGAAACCATCACCGGCTACTACTACCTCGGCGACACCATTGACATTCTCACGGAAGGGAACATTCATATCGAAATGTGCGATCTCTACAATTACACGAATCTCGACCACCTTTGCCACTTCCACGACACCCTTATCCATTGCAGCAAGGTACCGTTGCAGTATGATTATTTTTACAGTTATTGCTGCGAAATCGGCGACTCGGTATCCACGGTCAGGACCCGCGCCAAAAGCGGCATTCCACCCTACTTGTACATTATCCGCGACAAAGCCGGAAATCTCATCGACTCCAACCGTACCGGGGATTTTTTCAACGTGCCATTACCCCACCATGACACGGTTTACCTCAAGGTTTTTGACCAATGCGGAACTAATTTTATCTACGCAGGACAAATAATTGAGCAACAACTTATTAAAAAAGCATGGTTTACAGACGGCAGTAACCTTCGCACACAGGAGGACAGCAGTTTCTGTCAATTATTTGCCATCACCCTTGATGATATTGAATACCATTGGCAAGGACCAGGAGGTTTCGCTTCCAACGAACAAAATCCCAACTTTTTCATTCCGGTGGACAGCAACATGTCGGGGAAATACTACCTGTCCATTCAAGACTCTGTATGCGGAATATTACGAGACAGCCTTATGCTTAAAGTTCTCACAAAGAATCATATACCTGAACTTTTATGGATTGAGGACAGCATTTGCAGCGGACAAAGTTACGAACAGTATGGTTTCTCCATCCACGCTTCCCCCATTGACACGCTACGCATACTCCACGACACCCTCGTCTCCATTTTAGATGACAGCACTTTCCTCAAACTGACCATCCTTCCCGTTTACCGACAAACACACGTAGACAGCATTGTCACCTCACTTGACAACTACTGGTATGGCGGTGTTTTGCTTACCGACACAGGACTTCACGAGATCAAACTCAAGACGACCTGCGACTGCGACAGTATCGTGTATGTGCACCTGATGTTCAGCAAATATCTTCCCTGTCCCAACGCCACGGACTATAACGGGAATGTTTATACGACGGTACGTCTTGACAAATACTGTTGGTTGGCAGAGAATCTCAAATCGCTGAATTACAGCGACGGACGCGATATTTCAAACATTTATGAATATTCCTCTGAGAGCTTTCCTGACGCTAACGCCAATGTCGCCATTTTCGGACGGCTCTACGACTGGTTTGCCGCCATGGACACGGGAAAACATGCGTTACCCGACAGCCACGGCAACATCCAGGGCATCTGTCCCGAAGGATGGCTCATGCCTACCCCCGACGACTTCTCCGAACTATACAATTACTCTGTCAAGCAGTTACGTTCCCCCTCCTATTGGCTATACAACCCCGGCACCAACGAGAGTGGCTTCACCTCACTTCCCGCAGGCTACTACGATGCCGTGCTAAAACGCTACTCCAATCTGTTAGGTGACACCTACTATTGGAGTAGTCTGCAACCTGATTTCCCCTTCCAGATTCTCACGATTTATTCGGATTGTGCACAGTTTTGCCAAGCCGAAACCTACTGCAACGCATACAGTGTAAGATGCCTAAAGAAAGACTAATAAGAATTTATCCCTCCTCTGTACTTTCTTTCGGACGCGATAAATCGCGTCCCTACAGTGAAAAATCAGATGAATCGCGTCCCCACAGTAAAAAATAAGACAAATCGCATTCCAGTAAAAAAAATTCAGATAAATCGCATCCCTACAATAAAATTCATACTTTTATGTGTAATTCGAGGATTTTATGTAAATTTGCATTTTTAATCTGAACTATTATGCGGAAGCAGTTCGTCAGACTATTTTTTCTATGGGGAATTTGTCTCGGTATTCTATGCAATGGATACTGCCACAAAAGGGACTCTCTTTCGATAAAAAAGCTTTGTTTTATCGCCAACCACGGCCAATGGGAAGAACAAGTTCTGTATAAAGCAAAGCTCAACGGAGCCACCCTCTTTGCCGAAGCCGACCGACTGACTTTGGTACTGCCAGACCAACAACAACTGTCGGCATTCCATGAAGCCAAATTCAACCCCAATTTATCGCATAACGGACAGATTGACGCCTCCGCCTATCAAATGGTTTTCCGGGGCTGCAACACTTCCCCCAAAGTTTCCGGACAGGGACAATACAACTACCATCACAATTATTTCATCGGGAACGACAGCCAGCGGTGGGCATCGAGAGTTCCTCTTTACAACGAAATCCACTACAGCAACCTCTATAACGGTATTGACCTGCGTTTGTTCCAGCACGAGAACATGCTTAAATATGAATTTACTGTAGCGGCTGGTGCCAATCCGCAACAAATTGCCATTGATTATGTGGGCGTCAACAGTTTGACCACCAACAACGGCAACCTCATCATCAAAACCGAATTTGGTCAAACCCTTGAGTTGGCACCCTTCGCCTACCAACTTAATGACCAACAAGACACTATTTCCATCGACTGTAAATTCAAGATTAAGAAAAAAACCATCACATACCAACTGGACAATTACGACAAAAACAAGGCTCTAATCATTGACCCGACATTAATTTTCTCCTCTTACAGCGGCTCTACAGCGGACAACTGGGGGTTCACCGCCACTTACGACAAGCACGGCAATCTTTATGGAGGAGGCATTGCTTTTGACATCGGCTACCCAACACAAGTCGGGCATCACTACCAGATTAACTATGGCGGTGGCGCCTGTGATGTGGCGATTTCAAAATTCGACTCCACGGGAAGCCAGCTACATTACTCCACCTATCTTGGGGGTAATGCCTCCGAGTGTCCGCACAGCATGTTTGTCAATGACAATGACGAGCTGTATGTTTTTGGCACCACAGGATCTCCGAATTTTCCCGTCTCAAACCAAGCCTTTGACGACAGTTTCAACGGAGGGTCATCCATCACGGTAAACACCCTGTTGACTTACCCTTACGGAAGTGACATTTTCATTGTCAAGTTCAGTGATGATGGTGACAATCTTCTGGCATCAACTTATATTGGCGGCAGCAGCAACGACGGTTTGAACACAGGACAGCCCTTAAAAAAGAACTATGCCGATGAATCGCGCGGGGAGATTATCGTGGACGGGCAGAGCAACGTCTATGTGGTCAGTTGCACTTTCTCAGAAGACTTCCCTACCACTTCTGGTTCTTTCCAACCCACTTTCAATGGCGGCAAAGACGGCTGTGTATTAAAACTTGACCAGAATCTATCGAATCTCATCTGGTCTTCTTATTTCGGAGGCAGTGGCAGTGAAGCATGCTATAGCATGGACTTGTCTTCCGACAATAGCGTCTACCTATGCGGAGGCACCACCACTACCAATTTGAGCACGACTCCTGCGGCTGTCCAAAACACATACGGTGGTGGCAGTTGTGACGGTTTCATAGCCCATATCAGTGAAAATGGCGACCAACTGCTTCAATGCAGTTTCTTGGGAAAAACGGACTACGACCAATGCTATTTGCTGAAGCTGAACCGCAACAACCATCCATACGTCTTTGGTCAAACCAGCGCGGCAGGAAACAGTTGGTGGGTTAACACCTTATACGGACAACCTGGTGGCGGTCAGTTTCTGACCCACCTCACTCCCAACTTGGACAGCATTATTTGGTCCACCGCATACGGTACAGGCAACGAACAAGGACCGGACATCTCACCCACAGCACTGCTAGTGGATCTCTGCAATACCGTTTACATGTCCGGTTGGGGAAGCCGTCAACTCAACGGTTTCGGAGGCACACAAGGACTGCCCGTTACTGCTGACGCCTACCAAACCACCACCGACGGAAGCGACTACTACTTCATCTGTCTGCGAGAAAATGGCAACGTTCCTGTTTATGCCACATTTTTCGGCAGTCCGTTTTCAAGTGAACATGTGGATGGAGGTACCAGTCGTTTCGACAAGAAAGGCAAGATATACCAAGCCATCTGTGCCGGCTGTGGGGGTGACGACAATTTTCCCACCACTTCAGGTGCTTGGAGTGAAAGCAACGGCAGTAGCAACTGCAACTTAGGTGTCGTCAAAATGGACTTCAATCTACCGCTTATCATTGCAGACTTTCAAGCCCCTTCTATTGTATGCTTTCCTGACACCGTATTCTTCATCAACAACTCCCAAACTCTAAGTCCTGCAACACAATTCCATTGGGATTTCGGAGATGGGACAGGCTCCGACGAGCGTGCACCAGCCCACCAATACGCACAAGGAGGCAATTATACGGTAACCCTTCGTATTGTGGACGAAAGCAGCTGTAATCTGGCAGACTCCATCAGCAAGAACATATTAGTATTGACAGGGAGTTCGCAAACACTGAATCCCAAAAACATTTGCCGAGGCGATTTCACCCAAATTGGCATCAGCCCGGCTTCCGGTTCCGACATCCAATATCATTGGACGCCCTCCAACACCCTTAGCAATCCTTCCATCTCCAATCCCATAGCCTCTCCCACCATAACCACCACCTATCAACTCATCATCACCACCCCTTACTGTACCGACACCTTGTATCAGACGGTCTATGTGGAACATCTTCAAATCACCGTGAGTCCCGACACCACACTATGTCTTGGCGAAAACCTCAACCTGCAAATCAACCTCATCAGCGGCACCGTCTCCCATGTCATCTGGTCCAACCATCCTGACTATAGTGAACCTATTGCCGAAAACCAAATGCAAATCGTCATCAGCCCAACTGAAGACAGCCATTTTTATGTCAAAGTGGACGGGAATTATTGTTCCATTGAAAAGGAAATCACCGTGCAAATCTCCAATGTCACCATTGACACCACAACTCCTGTCCTCATCTGTTTTGAAGACAGCATCCAGTTATCGATTCATGCCAGTGGCGGTGACAGTCTGCTATACCAATGGCGACCTGCGGGAGAGATTTCCAGCGGCAGCGACGGGCCTCAACCGTGGATTCATCCTTCGACCTCTGTCACCTACATCGTCACCGTAACCAACGAACATGGTTGTAGTGCCACTGACACGATTCCCGTCACCCGACGAACGGGCACTTTTGGGAATGGTCTGGATGCCTGGTGTGAAGAATGCTCCATCATACAAGGAGTCACCACACAACTGTTTTCCACCAGCTATGACGCCTCCTATACTTACCAATGGACCCCTACCAATTCCCTATCATCCCCCAATAGTGCCATCACTAACGCCACTCCTCAACAAACCACCGTCTATACCATCACAGTTACCGACAGATTTGGCTGCAAACTTACCAAAGAGTTGACTATTGAAGTTGTGCCTATCAGCTGTGACGAACCTTTGGTTTTTGTCCCCAACACATTTACGCCCAACGGTGACGGTAAAAACGACGTTCTCTATGTACGCAGTAGCATCCTCACAGAATTCACGCTAAGAATCTACAATCGCTGGGGCGAACTTATCTTTGAAAGCAGCAGTTACGACAAAGGATGGGACGGTTCCTTCAAGGGAAAGATGTGCGAACAAGGAGTATATGACTACTATCTTCAAGGGGTATGCATTAACGGGGAGAAAATCATAAAAAAAGGAAATATCACCCTCCTCTACTGATTTTTCTCCATTTTTAGCTCCCATATCAAAATAATTCACTATTATTGCAAAAAAAATCACAATGAGACTTTCTAAAATTTTTACAATTGTATGGATTACCTTGGCATTATGTTGCTGTGCCTGCAAAGACAACTTGTTTGACTTTGACATACACCATATCGAAGCCGACGGAGAATGGGGTATTCCAGTATTCAATGGCACCATCTCCGTGGACAAACTTTTGCAAAATCTTGACAGCACGAGCAATGTGCAGGTTGGAGAAGACGGAACCGTCATATTCGTCATCGAAAACGAAATGGAAAATGTCGTGTTACTCAAGGATGTTCTGAAAATTGAAAATAAGGAGTTTAACTCCCAAGATGTGATAAATATTCCTCCTGTTACTGAATTTGACATCACCCAAGTCATGCAATTCAGTCTTAACACCGATGAATATACACTCAAAACCTGCAATATCAAATCCGCTCTGTTTATCCTTGACTTCAGCATCAACGATGGAGAATTGGCTTATACTGCCGACCTAACGTCCAATCAAATTCTTGACGCAGATTACAATCCTCTTTCAATTCATTTCAGCAACACCCAGCAGCATCATGTCATAGACCTCAGCAACTATGAGATTTGGCCTAATATCCTCGGCAACATACAGTTCACCGCCCATGTTGTGAGTCCCGCTGCCGCAGGGCTATCCCAAATCAGCTATAATTGCCACGTGACCATACAAGACTTTTCGATTCATAGCATTGTGGGTAAATTCCAGGCTATCTCTCATGAACTGAACACCACAACCGATATCAACTTCGATTTTGACCAATTACATTTGGAGAATGTCAATCTGAGGAATGCCAAAGCCTCTATTTTTGTCCGAAACAGCATTTGCCGTGTCGATGGCACCATCAATCAATTATACTTATCCGGAGCTAACGGAGCCTACTATCCTCTGATACAAAGTGTCTTAAACTTCTCCATTCCCGTTTCTCCCGACCAATACACCCACGTTGTTGATGCGAACATTCCGGCACTTCCATACAATTCCGACTACGACTCTTTGGGAATACATTGCCAGCTCACTGTAAATCCTGACGGATTTGATGCTGGAGATATTTCGTTAAACGAGAATTCAGGACTGGACCTGAAACTAAAGGCGGAACTGCCCGCTAACTTATCCATCAAGAATGCGGTTTACAAAGACACCATCGACAATGGACTTTACCAGCAACTGAATTCCCCGATCATTCAATCCATTGAGTTACTCACTTTGCGTATCGCTTACACCAATCTGCTTCCTTTCGATCTGATTCCCCAAATAGATTTCTTGAACAGTTCAACTGGGGAAGTATTCCATTTGAATTTGAACAATTTTCAAATTCACGGCTGTTACAATGGCATTCCATACCAGCAACAACCTATTTACATTGACATACATGATACCGATGCTCAACAAGTCGCCAATTCCGACAAAATGATCCTGTATTTCAAGCTGACCACCGACGACAACACTGTCGAAATCAAAGATTCCCAGTATATTCAAGCCAACATTGGAGCCAAAGTCAAATATTCAAACATCAACCTGTAACATGAAAAAGACTTTACTTTTTTTAAGCATCCTCATCGCTTGCATGACTTTAGCTGCCCAAGACGGCATCACGTTGCATTTCATGAGACTAAACCCATACTCCCAGTACAGTAGTCCCTCAGCTTTCCTACCCTATAATGGTCATATTGGAATCCCCGGCGTCAGCAATGTCAATGTCGCTCTCACCAATAACAGCATTCACTACAAAACCTTGTTCGGTCAAAGCAGCGACGGAACTATCAACACACTGAAGCTCAACACCTTCGCTGATCAATTGTCTAAAAACGGCAATATGCTCAACACAAATATCGGATTGAACATTATCGATTTCGGTTTCAGAGTTAAGAAATTGTATTTTAGCTTCAGCTACCGGATCCGTATGGACGAATATCTCAACTTCAACCGAGATCTTTTTGTCTTGCCCGTACATGGCAACATGTATTATGCCAACCAAGGCATACCTGCCGAACCCAAGTTAAATCTCAGCATGAACGCTTATCAGGAAATATCTTTGGGCATTCAGGCAGAAATCACTGACCGGATATATATCGGTGTACGCCCAAAAATACTCTTTGGACTAGCACATGCAAGAACAACTTCCGCCAATGCGACGATCTACACGAACCCGGAGGATTATTCCATGAGCGTCAACTACGATCTCGATGCCAATCTCTCCTGTATTATCCCCTACACCATCAATGTTGACACTAACGGCAAAATGAATTTTAACTTTTCTCCGAAAGACTTTCTCAACAATTGGCAAAACGCTTTCAAGAATGTTGGTGCCGCCATTGACCTTGGTTTCACTTATCGCATCAACGAAATGTTCGGGGTATCGGCCTCAGTGCTGGATTTAGGTTTTATACACTGGACGACCAACAACTATCGTCTGCAAAGTTCAATCGCAGATGGTGGCACATATTATAATGACGGCAGTTTCATGTTCGATGGACTTTCTTATGAAGACATTGAGCGTATTTCTAATGACCCTGACGCTTTTGGACAGGAAATCCTGAAATACTTTCCCCTCACTCCAACCCGATCAAAATCCTTCACACGAATGTTATCCGGAAGATTTTTGGTGGAAGGCTACTGCAACGTGGGCAAGTATCACCGTTTCTCCGCTCTTTTCCAAGGCAGAATCGTTGACAAGCAATTCCTCCCATCCTTCACGGTGGCCTGGAATGGTACCTTTCTCAGAATTTTTGACCTCTGCGTTAATTATACCATCGCCAAGAGAAGCTATACCAACCTCGGTTTGGGTATCGGCCTCAACTTAGGAGTTTTCCATATTTATGCCGCCACCGACAACATTTTGGGTTTCTTCAACAGTGGGAACCCCGTGCGCTCTCTCATGAACGCCCGCAACGCCAATATTCAAGCCGGCATAGTTTTTGACTGGGGCAAACTGCAGGAGACAAAGATAGGTGTTCTCAAACACCATAAGAAAAACAACCCTGCAGACTAATTGAGATAAAAACAACCCTTAAAATAACACACCATGATACGATTTGATTACAGCAACCAACTTCTTTTTACCGACACACAAATCCATGAACAAGAAAAACACGTGGCGAACGCTTATCAGCGACTTTGCGACAAAAGCGGCAAAGGCAACGACTTCCTCGGATGGCTTGACCTGCCCGAAGATACTGACGAAGCACTTCTGAACCAAATCCAGAACTGCGCCAACCGCTTGGAAAGACAGTCGGAGATCGTGGTGGTCATTGGCATTGGCGGCTCCTATTTGGGTGCCCGTGCCGTCATCGAAGCCTTGCAGCACAGCTATAAAGGCTTCTGCCCCTTCAGCGACAACCACGCTCCCTTCGTCACATTTTCCGGCAATAACATCAGCGAGGACAACCTCTGCGAACTGCTGGAAGTGCTGGATAACAAGGATTATTCCCTTATCGTGATTTCCAAATCAGGCACCACCACCGAACCGGCCATCGCCTTCAGAATCCTGAAAAAACACTGCGAGGACAAATATGGCAAGGATTGGGCTAAGCAACGTATTGTGGCCATCACCGACAAGGCCAAGGGTGCCCTCAAGAAAATGGCAGATGTGGAAGGGTATGAGACTTTCGTCATCCCCGACAACGTAGGCGGCCGGTACTCCGTACTCACTCCAGTGGGATTACTTCCAATTGCCGTTGCAGGCTTCGACATCCGTCAACTGATAGCCGGTGCCCGTGCCATGCGTCAAGAATTGCTGACACAACACAAGCTGGATGACAATATCGCCCAACAATATGCCCTGCTCCGCTATATGCTGTACAGAAATGGCAAAATGATAGAATTGATGGTGTCCTACAACCCCAAATTGGCGTTCTTCATCGAATGGTACAAGCAACTGTTCGGAGAAAGCGAAGGCAAGGAAGGCAAGGGTATTTTCCCCACAGGAGCCACCTTCTCTACCGACCTGCACTCGCTGGGACAATATATCCAGGAAGGCGAACGCCATCTGTTCGAGACCGTCCTATCCATCCAGCAATCCCGTTTCCAAGTACCTATTCCAGAAGACAAAGACAATCTTGACGGACTGAACTACCTGCTGGGCAAATCCATTCAGGACATCAACCTGACCGCTGAGGAAGGCACACGCATGGCCCATGTGGATGGCCAAGTACCCAACCTGCGCCTCATTGTGCCCAAGGTAGATGAAAACAACCTCGGCCAACTGATCTATTTCTTTGAATTCAGTTGCGCTTTGGGTGGCTATCTGCTGGATATCAACCCCTTCGACCAGCCCGGCGTGGAGGCCTACAAGAAGAACATGTTCCGCCTGCTCGGCAAACCCCAATAAGTCGCCACGACCATGCAATTCTTTTATCATCCTGACCTGTCTCATCCTGTTTTTGAATTGCAACCCGATGAGGCGAAACACTGCGTGAAAGCCCTTCGCAAACGGGTGGGCGACCAGATTTTTGTCACCGATGGCGAAGGAAGACTGGCTACTGTCCAAATCATGGATGCCTCACCCAATCATTGTGCGGTTCAACTGCTGAACGTCAATGAAGCGTACGCCCTCCGGCCTCACCAGTTGCATCTGGCCATTGCGCCCACCAAAAATGCCGACCGTATCGAATGGCTGGTGGAAAAAAGTATTGAAATTGGCATTGAACATATCTCTTTCCTCACCTGCGAACATTCCGAACGGGTAAAATTAGACTTGGACCGATTGAAACGCATTGCCGTTTCGGCCATCAAGCAATCGAATACCACGCTGATTCCATCTATGCAAATAATTGATTATAAAGATTTTATAATCAACAACAAGCAGATTAAAAATCGATATATCGCCTGGTGCGATGAACACAACCAACGGGAGTTCGTCCAACAGGAATTAAAAGGGAAAGATGTTATATTGCTGATTGGACCGGAAGGCGATTTCAGTCCAGAGGAAGTTAACTTGGCAGAAAGCAATGGCTATCAGGCCATTAAGTTGGGCACCCGACGACTACGCACTGAAACCGCTGGCCTATACGGCGTTTGCGTATATGCCAGTGCACAATTGATGTAACAAATCCATTAGGACTTGTTGATGTCAACTCTCTGTTGATTCAACAGCGTATGTAGGTAATCTTGTAAACAGCCACCTATCCATGAAGTGGCGAGGTTATTAATATGTCAGGCAGGCATCAAGGGCTGCTGTGATGGCCTCTTTATCCATGTGCTGGCCAATGAATACCAGTTTCTGCATTCTGTCGCCATAATCCTCATCCCAATCACGGCGCAATCCTGGCTCACGTTCCATTGTTTCCTCCAGTTCCTCAGGAGTCATGGTAGCGAACCATAGTCCCACATCCTTCAATGACAACTGTTTGCCAGCCTGTTCGAAGAGGTAGCAGCGGTCGTATTCATCCTTGAAATAACAAATACCTTTGGCACGGATGATGCTCTTGGGCAGGTGGGCAACAAACTCATCGAAGCGGCCCAAATTAAATGGGCGACGGCGATAATACACGAAAGTGCCAATGCCATATTCCTCCACCTCTCCCCCATCATGGTCGTGATGATGGTGATGGTGGTGATGTCCATGTCCCTCGTGATGTTCATCTTCGTGATGGTGATGACCATGTTCTTCCTCCTCGTCATGGTGATGATGTTCGTGTTCATCCTCATCATCATCTTCTTCATGATGATGCTCGTCTTCTTCATCTTCATGGTGATGTCCTTCTTCGTGATGATGTTCGTCATGCTCCTCCTCGTCATCATGATAGGTTTCGATTTCATGAATCCAAGTAGCGGAAGTGGCCACCTTCTCAAAATCGAACATCTTGGTATTCAGGATCAAATCCAAATCCACATCGCCATAGTCGCACTCAATGATTTGAGCCTGAGGCTGCAACGCCTTCACAATTTCCTTCAAACGATTCAGTCCAGAGCGGGAGATTTCAGAAGCCTTGTTCAACAATACAATATTACAGAATTCAATTTGCTGAATCACCAGATTCTCCAAGTCATCTTCCTCAATATTCTTTCTCAACAACTGGTCGCCGCAAGCGAATTCACTCTGCATACGCAAAGCATCCACCACCGTCACCACGCAGTCCAAGCGAGGCACACCGTTTTTGGTGTAAGGTCCACCCATCGAAGGGATAGAACATATCGTCTGGGCAATCGGATCGGGTTCGCAGATACCGCTGGCCTCGATGACGATATAATCGAAGCGTTTCTGACTGATAATATCGGTAAGTTGCTTCACCAAATCCATTTTCAAGGTGCAGCAAATACAGCCATTCTGTAAGGCCACCAAACTTTCATCATTCTGTCCCACGACACCACCCTTCTGAATTAGGTCAGCATCGATATTCACCTCACCGATGTCGTTGACAATCACTGCGAATTTGATACCACGACAGTTGGTGAGAATGCGGTTTACCAAAGTTGTCTTTCCGCTGCCAAGATAGCCAGTCAGCAGCAGCACAGGAGTTTGTGTATTCATAGTCTTCATTTTTTCAGGAGTGCAAAAATACAAAATTATTTGGATGTATATTCACACTAAATCCAATACGGAAATCAATTTTTTACTATATTTGCAGCATAAAAAATCTAGAACATGTACGACAATAATCATGGGCTTTATATCGCCCACTGCGCTGATGGAGCGCTTTCTATCAAAGGGAAAATGGCCAACCGCCACGGCCTTATCGCCGGTGCCACGGGTACTGGCAAAACAGTCACCCTGCAAGTAATGGCCGAAACTTTCTGTCAGGCAGGAGTGCCCTGCTTCATGGCCGACATGAAAGGCGACCTCTCCGGCATCAGCCAAAGCGGCAAGATGAGCGGTTTCATAGAGAAGAGACTGCCCGAATTCGGCCTTGAGAACCCGCAATTCCAAGCTTGTCCCGTGCGCTTCTACGATGTTTACGGCGAGCAGGGACATCCTATCCGCGCCACCATTTCACAGATGGGTCCCCAGTTGCTGTCGCGCCTGCTCGGACTGAACGAGACGCAGGACGGTGTGCTGAACATTGTGTTCCGGGTAGCCGATGAATGCGGGCTGTTGCTTGACGACCTGAAAGACCTCCGTTCCGTCCTCGACTATGTGTCGCATCATGCCAAGGAATACACCACCCAATACGGTAATGTCTCCACCGCCTCCGTAGGCGCCATCCAACGTGCCTTACTGCAACTGGAAAACCAGGGAGCGGACCGATTCTTTGGCGAACCGAGTTTCGACATATACGACTTCCTGCAGACCGAAGGAGGCAAGGGCGTGATGAGTGTGCTGGCTGCCGACAAACTGATGCTGCAACCCAAGCTGTACAGTACCTTCCTCTTGTGGCTCCTATCGGAGCTCTACTCCACCCTTCCTGAGGTGGGCGACCTCGACATGCCCAAATTGGTATTCTTCTTCGACGAGGCACACACCCTTTTCGAGGACACCTCCAAAGCCCTGACTGACAAGATTGAACAGGTTATCCGCCTGATACGAAGCAAAGGAGTGGGCATCTATTTCGTCACACAGAGTCCGACCGACATTCCCGAGAACATCCTGGGACAGTTGGGCAACCGTGTGCAGCACGCCCTGCGTGCCTACACGCCCAAAGACCAGAAGGCCGTGCGTACCGCCGCCGACACCTTCCGTCCCAATCCGGCTTTCAAGACCGACGAGGCCATCACGAACCTGGAGACCGGCGAAGCTTTGGTGAGTTTCCTCGACGAGAAAGGGGCACCTAGCATCGTGCAGCGCGCCAAAATCCTGTTCCCGCTGTCACAAATCGGTGCCATCACCGAAGGACAGCGTCTAGACATCATCAAACAGAGCCGCATTTATGGCAAATACGACACACCTGTTGACCGTGAAAGCGCCTTTGAGAAACTACTGAGGGAGGCCGAGGAAAGCAACGTGCCTGCCACCACCGAGCAGGAGGAGAATCTTCCCGCAGAGGCGAAAGAAGGGAAAGGCGCCGTCCTCAAAAGCAAAGGGAAAGGCTTCCTCTCAAAAGTGGTGAAAGCTGTGCTGACGGCTGCCACCGCCACTATCGCCACCTCAGTAGGGACTGCGGTTAGTGACAAAGTGACTGGCAAGAAGACCAAATCGAACAAATCGACCGCAGAGAAAGTGGTCAAGAACACCACTTCCGCCGCCACCCGCACCATCACCCGAGAAATCACCAGAGATATTCTGGGGAATCTGCTGAAATAGGATATCAGGTATTCTTCCACGAATCTGGAAACACCCTCATAGGCAGAAAATTCAGACAAAAAAAAACGGTCCTGGAAACAGGGCCGTTTTTTTTTGAATTCGATGAGAGAACTTCTCTATTAGTACATTCCGGGCATTCCGCCAGGCATACCACCACCCATTGGGGCAGCTGGAGTCTCTTCCTTGATTTCAGCCAACACACATTCGGTGGTCAGCAACATACCAGAGATAGAAGCAGCGTTCTCGATAGCTACACGGGCCACCTTGGTAGGATCGATAACACCAGCTCTGATCAATTTCTCGAACTTGCCGGTACGGGCGTTGTAACCATAGTCGGTTCTGCCATTCTTCACAGCGTTCACGATCACAGAGCCTTCCTTGCCAGCGTTCTCGGCAATCTGACGGAGAGGTTCTTCCAGTGCACGTCTTACGATTTCGATACCCACTTTCTGGTCTTCGTTTTCGGGTTTCAGTTTATCCAAAGCGGGGATGGTACGAATGAAGCCTACACCACCACCAGGGATGATACCCTCTTCGATAGCGGCACGGGTTGCGTGCAAAGCGTCATCGTAACGATCTTTCTTCTCTTTCATCTCCACTTCTGAAGCGGCACCCACGTAAATCACTGCCACGCCACCTGCCAATTTGGCCAGTCTTTCCTGCAGTTTCTCGCGGTCATAGTCAGATTTGGTCTTTTCAATCTGAGCCTTGATCTGAGCCACTCTGGCTTCGATTTGCTCTTTGTCACCCTTACCGCTGACAATCGTGGTATTTTCTTTGTCCACCGTGATCTTCTCGGCAGTACCCAGCATATCAACAGTAGCGTCTTCCAGCTTGAAGCCTTTTTCCTCGCTGATTACTACACCACCGGTCAGGATAGCGATGTCTTCCAACATTTCTTTTCTTCTGTCACCGAAGCCAGGAGCCTTGACAGCCACAATCTTCAGGCCACCACGCAGACGGTTCACCACGAGGGTAGCCAAAGCTTCGCTTTCAACATCTTCTGAAATCACCAATAATGGACGGCCAGTCTGAACCACCTTCTCCAAAATCGGCAGGAATTCCTTCATATTGCTGATTTTCTTGTCATAAATCAAGATGAAAGGATTCTCATAAACAGCTTCCATCTTTTCTGCATCGGTCACAAAATAAGGTGAGATGTAACCACGGTCGAACTGCATACCTTCCACCACTTTCACGTTGGTTTCAGTACCTTTAGCCTCCTCGATGGTGATGACACCTTCTTTTTTCACTTTGCGCATAGCTTCAGCGATGATTTCGCCCACCTTCTTGTCATTGTTGGCGGAAATCGTAGCCACCTGCTCAATTTTCTCATGGCTGTCGCCTACTGATTCTGACTGTTTACGCAGGCTGTCCACCACTTTGGCCACTGCCATGTCGATACCGCGCTTCAAATCCATAGGATTGGCACCAGCAGTCACGTTTTTCAGACCAGTATTGAAAATAATCTGAGCCAAAACGGTAGCGGTAGTAGTACCGTCACCAGCCTGGTCGTTGGTTTTGGAAGCCACTTCCTTCACCATCTGGGCACCCATGTTTTCCACAGCGTCCTTCAATTCGATTTCCTTGGCAACGGTCACACCGTCCTTGGTAATCTGAGGAGCACCGAATTTCTTGTCGATAATCACATTTCTACCTTTGGGACCAAGGGTCACCTTCACAGCGTTTGCCAAAGCGTCAACACCTTTTTTCAGGCCTTCGCGGGCATCCCAGTCATATAAAATATCTTTTGCCATAATTCTATTTTTTTATTTGTTTTTCTTGATTAATGATTGATTTTTTTTTGATTTTTGATGACTATAAATGATTAAAGGGTGGCATAAATGTCACTTTCCTTCATAATCAGATATGTTTCGCCGTCATATTGGATTTCGGTGCCTGAATATTTGCCATAAAGCACAGTATCATTCACCTTCAAAGTCATGGGTTCATCCTTTTTGCCAGGTCCAACTGCCACAACAGTGCCTTTTTGTGGTTTTTCCTTTGCGGTGTCAGGGATAATAATACCGCCAGCGGTTTTCATTTCTGCTTCGGCAGGTTTCACCAGAACTCTGTCTGCCAATGGTTTGATGTTTACTTTCATAGTTGTTTGTTTTTTTAGTTTTTATTGATTATTTCTTGTTGATTTTCAATTACTTATTATTATCAATAATTTTTCTGAAGCATACAACGACTATGTATTTAGCAAAATCCGTGCCAAAAAAAATCACTGACAAAATGTCAGCGGCTGCCACAATGTGACAGCCCTACATGGTGCAACAGAGAAAGCGTGGAGACGTTAAGGCGTTAAGACGATAAGACGATAAATTCCCCCTCAATAAAAGAAAAAACTAAACTTAAATATCAAATATTGAATTCTGAATTTTGAATTCTAACCCCTAATCACTAATCACTAACCCCTGAAACCTGACCCCTGAAACCTAATCAAGCGCCCACCATCTCTGGCTGATGGTACGTCAATGTACTGGGGTATCCATTTTCTGAAACTTGCCACCTTTGAGTTCTGTGGCAGAAAAGGGCTTCACGCCTTTGGTCTGCACTGACAAAACTTTTGTCTTCACCTTTGTGCCGAAAACAATCTTGTTATCTTTATTGTCAACAATATATCCGTCGGCTGTAAAATTCTTCTCCGAGGTCACCAACTGGCCGTCCTGTCTGCGGAAGATAGTGTTGCGACACATAGTGCCCTTAAAGCCCTTCAGTCTGTATTTCTCAAAACCGTCTTGATCCAGTACAAAAGCATTGAGGATGGCCAGTTCTGCCGAAGTCAACTTGTAACCAAAGGGAATATTCACCTCGCCATTGATTCTTTCTGAGATAGTCATAATGCTATAGGTATCCCTATCTATTGCAATAACCAGCTTTCTCACAAGTTTGTAGATACCTGGCAGTTTGTTGGTCAGCGTCAAGGTCAGCACCACTGTATGATTGTCTTTGTCCACCTTGGTCCAGTGTTTCGCATCGGACTTGTAGCGATATATCATTTTCTGCACATCCAATGCCCAAGCTATCTTATGGGGTTGTATCCGCTTCAAGCTTTTCACATCCATCATTTCCACATGTTTTCTTTCGCGCTTGCTATAATCATTGGGGTTATAACTTTCCAGTGTGCCCTTGAAACTCTGATTTATATAGCGTTTGTTCAAGTCCATCTTCATCTGGATTGAGTCGTCCCATGCCTTGTAATTCCTAATCTCCAGTATTTCCCCTATCCACTCATCGAACATCACTACCTTCCCATCGCTGGTGGCAGTCAGGTCAGACACCACCTTATGATTCACATTTGTCTGGGGAAAATCTTTCAACACCTGATCATACACCTTCTGCAGAAAAGCCAACATCTCAGCACGTTCCTCCCTTTTGCTCTTCTTTTTCTTGCTATCCTTCTGCACATGAACTACCACCTCGTGCAAAATGACCGGTTGGTCTTTCATGGTAATACGCAAGCTCTTGTCAGCATTGATCTTCGACAGATTGATAAAAACAGTCTCGTAACCCACCAAAGTCACAATCAGACTATCGCGCATGCTGGGCACCTCCAATGAAAAACGCCCGTTAATGTCGGTAATCGTACCCACTTCGGGGTAATGTTTCAGATAAAGGCTCACGTATGAAAGCCCCGTACCCTTGGAATCCACCACGCGGCCTTCAATTTTAGTGGCCATCAAACTCCACTGTGCCATACACAGCAAGAGAAACAAAAGAAATGACTTTTTCATAACCCTATGTTTTTTTTATAATTGATACGAATCTGTGAACTTTCGGCAAAGAATCACAACTTTGCGGTCTTTTTCCATTGTCGTACCATATAAATAGACCTCTCCTCCGTCAGCAAGTTTAAGTTTTTTCCGTAACTCCTCGGCACTCAGCGGAAAATTACGGACCGACACATTGGCTTTAGGCATTTCATCTTTCAGTCGTAAAGCATCTTTTACAGAAAGCACCTTGGCCACTTGGAAGCATCTTCCCGGAAAAGTTTCTAACTGTATATCAGAAGTATAAAGATGTGTATGTGGATGAAGTTTCTCCAGTCTATAACGAAGAGCCAAAGACTTGAAAGCCCCAGCCTTCAGGATGGCGGCATTCGGCTCATACAGGTATTTTTTTACATCCTTGGCATACGTTGGCAAAGTCCCAACTTCTTCCTTCATCATAAAACTGAACGTCTCACACTGATCGTTTTTCAGATTCACAGCCACAAATTTGACATCCTCTGATTTATCTTTTTCAAGTAGGAAAAGCAGCTCCTTGCATTCGCCATCCACCGCCACCACATGCACTTCGCTGGTTTCGGGCAACTGTGCCAAAGCACGTTTGATATCCAGCATCGGCGACAGTTTCAGCATCAGCAAACGACTTTTCCGCAAGAGAATGTCTTTATACAACAAGATATTAGGGGAACAATCCTCCAAACCGACCACCCGAGAGCCGTGGGTATCCCGACGGGACGGATCAGCATAAATCACATCCACCGTCTCCATTTCCTGAAGGAAATCCTCCATCGTAGTCTGGTGGACCTGAATATGATCTAGCTGCAGCAAACGGCTGTTATAGGCCATCATATCGCATAATTGCTGCTGCGGTTCCACATAATGGCAGGCTGGGAATAATTCGGCCAAGGAAAGGGTATCAATGCCAAAACCGCCCGTAAGGTCAGCCATTGTAGAGACGCAATGCATTGCGTCTCTACCTTTAAGGACTGATACCTTGTATCTTGCGGTCACTTCTGACGAACATTGTTCCAGCGCCAAGGAAGGAGGGAAAACGAAACGAGGGACATTGCCAAAATGCGGCAATTTATCCCTCGTTTTCTGTCGTCCATGAATCTGCTGGATAGCAAATTCAAAATCTATATCTCTGAACTTCGACTTTTGCAAGGCCAGTTTATTGACATCTGTGTCAATATGGGCATCTATGAACTGCCATGTGGCCTCATCTGTCATGTTTACACCAAATTAGCGAAGCCCATAAATGCCATAGCCAGGATACCTGCGGTGATCAGCGCAATAGGCACACCTTTCATTCCCTTGGGCACATTCACCAGCTCCAGTTGCTCGCGCAAACCGGCAAAGATGACGATAGCCAAGATAAAGCCCAGAGCAGAAGAGATGGCGTAAACCGTGCTCTGCATGATGCTGAACTCTTTCTGGGTCACCAGGATAGCCACACCTAACACAGCGCAGTTGGTGGTAATCAACGGCAAGAAGATACCCAGTGCCTGATACAGTGACGGGCTGATTTTCTTCAGCATAATCTCCACCATCTGCACCAAGGCGGCAATCACCAAGATGAAGCAGATGGTCTGCAGGAAGGTGATGTTCAAGGGCACCAGAACAAACGCCTGAATGCAGGAGGTTACGAGGGTGGCCAGCGTCATCACAAAGAGGACGGCGGCACCCATGCCAAGGGCGGTGTTCACTTTACTGGAAACGCCCAAAAAAGGACAAATACCAAGGAACTGCGCCAATATGATGTTATTGACCAAGACAGCTCCGATGATCATTAATATGTATTCCATAGTTGTTAGGTTTCAGGTTTTAGGTTTTAGGGGTCAGGGGTCAGTGATTAGTGATTAGTGATTAGGTGTTAGAATTCAAAATTCAAAATTCAAAATTCAATTTAATTGGCACATTAGCACATTGTTAATTAGCACATTAAAAAATCAATTTTCAGTTTTCAACTTCTTTTTGGATTGAAGATAGCGGACGAGGGCAACGGTGAAGCCGAATACGATGAAAGCTCCGGGAGCCAGCACAAAGACCAGAATGCCATCGCCTTGGATGAACTTGTGGTCAAAGAATGAACCGCTTCCTAAAATCTCTCGAACCGAACCGATGATGGTCAGTGCGATGGTGAAGCCGATACCCATGCCGATACCGTCGAGGATAGAGTCGCCCACCGTGTTCTTGCTGGCAAAGGCCTCTGCTCTACCCAGCACGATACAGTTGACCACAATCAAGGGAATGAAAATACCCAAGCTGGAGGCCAGCGAAGGCAAGAAGCCCTGAATCAGCAGGTCAATCATGGATACGAAGGTGGCGATAATGACGATGAACGACGGGATACGCACCTTATCGGGAATCACGTTCTTCAAGAGGGAGATGATGGCATTGGACATCAGCAGTACGAAGGTGGTGGCCAAGCCCATACCCAGGGCGTTTTTCACCGAAGTGGTGACTGCCAAGGTGGGACAGGTTCCCAGCACCAACACGAGAACAGGGTTCTCTTTGAAAAATCCTTTGGTTAAAATATTCAGTTTACTCATGATTTTCCTCCTTTACCTGATTAAAAGCGGCAGCAGCACGGTTCACGGCGTCACAGAACGCGCGTGAGGAAATCGTGGCAGCGGTGATGGCATCCACCTCACCACCATCTTTTTTTACTTTAAGTTGATTTGCAGTGGGATTCATCCCGACAAACTGCTGGATGAAGTGACTCTCTGAAGCCTCAATCTTGGCACCTAAGCCAGGGGTCTCGCTGTGTTTCAGCACAGCCGTTCCCAGCACATTGCCCTCAGCATCCAAGCCGACCATGATATCGAAACGGCCGCTGAACGCGATGTTGGTATAAGTCTCGACCGCGGCGCCGCAGCACTGACCATCTTGGTAGGCCAGATTCACCTTCACGGGGTCTTTATCCCCTTCCACGGTGCAGGTGCATTCCTTCAATTCGCCTTGGAAGTTGGGCAGCACCTGATTGATAGCATCTTTTTTCTTCTGTTGCTGAGCAGCCTCGATCGGGTCTTTGGTCAGCGCATATACCGCTGCCAATGCGACACCCGCCGTAACGGCAATCAAGGTCAGCGTAATCACCAGTTGCAACAGCGTGGATTCTTTCTTTGCCATATTTGTAGCTTTATTTTAGTCTGAAATTATTTTGCGTAAGTTCTGGGTTTGAACCCTTTGTTAATCAGCGGAACCAAGGCGTTCATAATCAGAATTGAGAATGATACACCTTCGGGATACGCACCGAAAAGACGGATGATGATGGTGAGCAGACCGCAACCGGCGCCGAACACCAGCATGCCGCCACGAGAGGTGGGGGAGGTCACCATGTCGGTAGCCATGAAGCAGGCACCCAACATCATACCACCGGTCACCAGATGGAAGAAGGGGTTGACGTAAGTGGTGGGATCCACCAAATAGAAAATGCCTGCGAACAGGAAGGCGGTCAACAAGAAGGAAACAGGGATTTCCCAAGTGATGACCTTTCTGATCAATAAGAAGATAGCTCCGATGAGGATAGCGATAGCGGACACTTCACCGAAGCTGCCGCCCATTTGTCCCAGAAGCATATCCACATACGAGGGCATCTCTGACACCAGGTCATTCACAGGCTGACCGTTTTTCACGCCTTCTTTCAAAATACCCAGAGGAGTGGGACCGGTAATAACGTCAGCGGCGCCAAAGCTCCATACGGGAGTCGGCTTGGGCCAGGTGGTCATCTGCACCGGGAAAGAAATCAGCAGGAACACACGACCCACCAATGCGGGGTTGAAGGGGTTCTTGCCGAGGCCACCGAAAGGCATTTTGGCAATGGCGATCGCCACAAACGCACCGATCATCAGGATCCATACCGGCAGGTTTGACGGCACATTGAACGCGAGCAGCATGCCAGTAATCACCGCTGAACCATCTGTAATAGAGACATTCCCTTTCAGCATGAAACGCTGAATCAGGTATTCGGTCAGCATACAGGTGGCAATAGACACCAAAGTAAGAATGAGTACCGGCAGTCCGAAATAATACACAGACACTGCCAAGGCCGGAAGGAGCGCAATCACCACCGACCACATGATTTTCTTCACGGACTCGTTCCCATGCACGTGGGGAGATCCGGAAACTTGTAACAATTTATCCATCAGTTCTAAATCTAAATTCTAAAATAGGATGCAAAAATAAGAAAATAATTCTTTGGTTAGGCTACTTCGACAGTTTTTCCGCATAAAAAATTTTTCAGAAGCTTACCGCTTGTAGGTCGCCAGGAACAGATGATGTTTCACCGCTTTGTCAAACTCTTCGGGATCCCGAATAACCAAGAGAGAATGTAGCTGTTCCTCAGTAAGTTGGCAAAAACAAGCAAAATAATGCCACAATTCTTTCAACACCGATAAACTACCGTTAGCACCACGATAGGCCTCCAATGTCTGTTTCAAATCTTCATAAAATTCGTTAAAAAGTATAATTTCATCCATCCCAGCTCGCAGCCCCACATTATCATCACAAAATTTGTTAAATTCTGACACATCATCCTTTTTTGTGACAACACCTTTGATTTCTTCCGCCAACCTCGGGTTACGCAGGATGCCCCGTCCCAACAACCAGATTTTAATCTGCGGAAATCGCAAGCTTAATCTTTCATAATCAGCAGCTTGAAAAATATCACCACTATAGACGACAGGGTGTTGAAGAACAGACAGCAAGCTTTCCAAGGCATCCCAATCAGGCACACCGGCATATTGCTGTTCGCCCAGGCGAGGGTGAATAACCACAAACTCCAGCGGATACTGGTTCAGTCGCCGGGCAATCTCCAATCCCTCCTCCGGGCTATGCATGCCAAGGCGCATTTTCACGGAGAAGCGGTACGGCAGTTGACAAGCAGCTTCCACCACGGCCTCCACCTTATCGGGGAAGGGCATCAGGCCACAACCGCGACGTTTGCGGACAATTGGAGCCATCGGGCAACCCAGATTCCAGTTGAAACGGGTGTAGCCAAACTCTTGGTGCAACGCATGCATCGTGTCCATGAAATGCGAGGGCACAATGCCCATCAGCTGTGGAATCAACTCCACTTCGCTGTTATTTTCCGGGGCCAGGTCTTTCCATTTCCGCACATTGAGTTTGGCCGTCTCCTGGACGGGCACAAAAGGAGAAATAGCGGCATTGAAGCCGCTATAATGTCGAAATAAACAGTTCCGAAAATGATAATGTGTAAGCCCATGCAAAGGGGCCAGCCAGATTTCAGGCATCTCCTACTCTACCACAATTTTACGAACGGTAGTGTTGCCAGCTTGCTGTACTTTCAGGAAATAAGTACCTGCCGACAATTCCTCCAAGGACACACGGGTATCAGCTGTCAGGCCTTCCATACGTTTGATTTGTTTTCCATTTACATCATAGATTGACAAATCATACGAATCAGCCTGATTTTCAAGGCTCACCACCACATAATCAGTAGCTGGATTCGGATAAACCCTCATATTGACTTTCCCGTTAGAACGGACACTGGTATAATCAAATTCAAATGAAATATCATCAACATACAACACGGTCTCCGCTTTCGGTGCCAAAATAGAAGTGGAAACAAAAACGAGCAACAAGGAATCGCAGCTGACATCATCCGGATCATACTCCATTGGGATAGTGATTTGCGTATATTCCGTCATAGGCCTACTGAACACAGCATAGCCATAGGCGGCTTCGGGAATATCGCCCCACAGTAAGTGCGTCACATCGCCTTCTCTGTAGGCACCTGCCCAAACACTCATGGTGTCAGCAACACCTTCTTGAGGTATAAATTTCACCCATGCCTTTATTGCAGACGGCACCATATTGAAAGGCTCTCCTTTTGAAAAAATATTGGCAACAGAGCCCAACTCTTCATCGCTGATATATTCCAGCACACTCCAATCCACCACAAAAGAGTCCTGACCCATAAACTGTTCAATAGATGCATAATCAATGGTGAAAGCGCCTGCAGAACCCAGCTGAGCCGTACCTGGCATCGTGAAAGGAGGCGCGCCAAAACCCACATTCATGAAAGTTGCCTGCAATCTCAAAGCATAATTGCCAGAATGAGCGTCAGTGGAACGAGAGCCGAACTCCATGGTCAAAGGGTAAGAGTTCGTTGAACCCATGATATTTTCAATGGTTCCCGTCATAGAGGTAGTCCAACCTACCGGCGTCACATAACCATTCCAAAACTCAAAGCCGGGATTAGAAATATTCGGCAGCGTCTGAGCTGACAATTGCAGCACACACAATGCACATATTAAAGAGAACAAGATTTTTTTCATAACTATAAATTTTGATTAATATTACCTATTTTATATAAAGTGCTTCTGCCAATAGCGATCTTCTTGTTCCACCACCTCAACATCAATCATTAAACCTCCAGAAGTCATCCATATCATTACCGAAATAATTTCCGGGTTTTGTAATCTGATAATTCTCCTGCGGATAGATACGTTTTACCAATCTCATCTGCCACGAGGGATTTTGTACCTCGCCCACCTTATCAGAATGCAGTAATTCATAGTCATTGGTCACCTCTGCAGGACACCAAAAGACGAACTTTACATTGGTCTGGTCCTGAAGGTGATAGTAGTGCCATACTTGGTAGGGATATGCCGTAGGATCGAAAGGAGCGTCTTTGATATCATTCGGAGGACCGTATTGCAGATACACGCGGCCTCGGTCGGTACGATAACCCTTTACCAGTTTGCTGCCGAATGCCTTCTGAACATAATCCACCTTTTTCTGATAGGCCAGCCATTCACCTTCGGGATCATTCGGATTACGGGTTAGCCAGAACGAATAGAAGAATTTCTGGAGCATCTCGAAACTCAGCTTTTTCAGACGCTTGTCAAAGAAATCCCGTTCCATACTGGTGGCAATAGGATAAAGACTCGCCACATAATCTTCCATCTGTTTTCTGTCGGTGATAGCCGAGACAAAAGTATTTTCGACCACCACATCATTGTAACTTTCCACCTGCAATGACATGCCAGGATTGCTACGCTGGAAGAAACAGCGGTTCACACAGTAAACCATCGAGTCCATATCCATAATTTCTGTCACCAAATTATAATTACCCGATGGCAACTGATATATATTAAAGCGGCTGAACACCAAAGCCACTGGTGCTGTCTTCACATCCAGCATCATGATTGATTGAGGGGTCGCCAACTTGTGATTTTCAAGAAATTCAATATAACATTTGGCCAAGAACTGCTTGCCCTTTCCGAAAATACGTTCTGTATTGTACACTTCCATCACAAAAGGAAGATTATACAGCTGCTCGCCCGCGTAATTATAGAAAAGCGGGGTCATGGAAAGGCCATACTTGGCATACAGGTCACCTGGCTCGGCGGTACGGACATCACTCAAAAGGTCAATTCCCGATGTGCAGACTGAATCTTTCGGGAAATGAACGGAAATAAAGTCAACATAGCTCACGGTCGTCGTGTCACCATGCAAATCCTTGAATGAGAACGACAAATAATAATCCCCGTTCTCCACGGGCAGATTCTGCACATCACCGAAATCGGGTCGTCCGCTGACCACCGAATCGGCAAAACTTTCACTCACCAGGATGTAGCGCAGGTTGTTCACCACCTGATCATCCCGTATAATATCCACATTGATCAGCACTTCCGCCTGGTAGCGTTTTTCTTCATTCAACGCATAAGCGACCGTACTGCCGCCCACACGGAAGGTAAACTCAATGTACGGCTGAATCTTGTCGGTAGCGTATGCCTTGTGATTCAGCATAATCTTCAGGCCCTGCCCCATGGTGAATGAGGCAGAGGCACAAAAGATTATCAATATCAAAAGTAATTTCTTCATATTAGTGATTAGGAATTAGTCACCCAAAGTAGCCACCATCACAGCCTTGATGGTATGCATACGGTTCTCAGCTTCGTCGAACACAATGCTGTTCTTGCCTTCGAACACTTCTTCGGTCACTTCAATACCATCCAAACCGAACTGTTCGTGAACGTCGCGCCCCACTTTGGTTTCCAGATTGTGGTAAGCGGGCAGACAGTGCATGAACTTGCAGTTGGGGTTACCGGTCATGTCCATGAGTTTCTGATTCACCTGATAAGGCATCAGCAAGTTGATTCTCTCTTTCCATACCTCAACGGGCTCGCCCATAGATACCCAAACGTCGGTATAAATGAAGTCGCAACCTTTCACACCCTTCTTCACATCGTCGGTAACGGTAACGGTAGCGCCAGTTTCCTTAGCGATAGCCTTGCAGGTGTCGATAAGTTTCTTGTTGGGTTGCAGTTTCTTAGGAGCCACGATACGCACGTCCATACCCATCTTGGCACCACCCACCATCAGGGAGTTACCCATGTTGAAGCGAGCATCACCGCAGTAAGCGAAAGTCACCTGGTTGAGGGGTTTGTCGATATGCTCCTGCATGGTCAGGAAGTCAGCCAAAATCTGAGTGGGGTGGAATTCGTTGGTCAGACCGTTCCATACGGGAACACCAGCGTACTTGCCCAGTTCTTCCACGATATCCTGGCCAAAGCCACGGTATTCGATACCATCATACATACGACCCAACACGCGGGCGGTATCCTTCATGGATTCCTTGATGCCGATTTGTGAGCCAGTAGGTCCAAGATAGGTTACATGAGCACCTTGATCTTTGGCAGCCACCTCGAAAGCGCAACGGGTACGGGTGGAAGTCTTCTCAAAAATAAGGGCGATATTCTTGCCAGTCAAATGGGGTTGCTCTGTACCTGCATATTTGGCAGCCTTGAGGTCGGCAGCTAATTTGAGGAAGAACTTGATTTCTTCAGGAGTGAAATCCAACAATTTCAGGAAATTTCTGTTTCTTAAGTTGAAAGCCATAGTTTTTGATTTTTAATTGGTTTGATATTATAATTTGAATGTTCTAAAATAGAGGTCGCAAAGATACAAAAAAATAATGAGTTAATGAGCAAATTAGTTAATTAGCAAATTAGCAAATGGATTAGTGTGACAATTATATGATTAAAGGGGAGTCTCGCACTACGTGCTCGAGGGGAGACTATTAATGTGCTAATGTGACAATGTGCTAATGTGCTAATTAAATGAAAGGGAAATCTCGCAATGCGTGCTCAATGGGAAGCTATAAACTTTATACTTTATACTATATACTTTACACCATAAAAAGTGCTAAAGAAAAAAATTTTTTCAGGATGCGTGTAGTATTGAAAATTTTTGTATTTTTGCAGCCGCTTTTAAGCGATGGGGCGTTAGCTCAGTTGGCTAGAGCGTTTGACTGGCAGTCAAGAGGTCGTGAGTTCGATTCTCATACGCTCCACAAAAAAGCACCTGAGATCAGGTGCTTTTTTTTATGCTCTCCCACCCCTTCCCTTTTACAGAAAAAGGAAGATTTTCTTCCAAATTCACAATCGATTCCTGGCTATAGATTGTCTACCATCGAACATTCCCCGGGATTTCTCGATGGTGTATCGTTTGTAGAGACGCAAAATTTTGCGTCTCTACAGGTGTTTATCATGCACACGTAAATTTTGTAGAGACTCACGGACGTGCGTCTCTACTATAACCCTTCAGTGGTTAGTGCGGGATAAGCACAGGATAAAGGCAAGAGTTTTCCAAGACGCCTTACGTTGCAGACCAATGGCAGGAGGTTGGCAAATATATGGCTAGCTCACGGGCTTACGATAAACTTGCAGAAGGCTTGCCGAGTGTGCTTTCAGACAGCAAATGGAAGAATTTCTCCTAAATTCTTCCAAAAAACATGGCAAGTGCCTTAGAATGTCATTTTTTGATTTGTTAGCAAAACCAATTAGTTTTTCTTCAATTCAGTTAAGAAAATTACAATATTACAACAATTTGATTATCAGAATTTTATAATTTTTTACACTTGATTTTCAAGGACATATACCCTAATTTTGGTCCTCAAAAAAATCAAGAATTATGAAAGAAGAACTTTTACAATATTTATGGCAGCATCAGATTTTCAAGCACAACGAACTTAAGACCACCGACGGGCGAGATATCCATATCATCAGTCCCGGCATGGCACATCACGACGCCGGCCCCGACTTCAAACAAGCTGTCATCCGCATCAACGATTATATTTGGGCGGGCGACGTGGAAATTCACGTGAATGGTTCCGACTGGTTCAAGCACAAGCATCAGTATGACAGCAAATACCTGTCCGTAATCTTACATGTTGTATATCAAGCCGACATGGAGATTGTGCGCAAGGACAACGAGCTGATTCCCACATTGGAACTGAAGGACTACATTCCGGAAGAGGTTCTGGAAGAATACCGAAAACTCACCCTCTCGACCAATCCTGTGCCTTGTGGGAAAAGCACTGCAGACATCCCTCCGTTAACCATGAGCTCCATTTTGTCAGCTTTGGCCATTGACCGGCTCATCCGACGGCAGGAGCAACTCTTCCGACTGCTTGGCAAAAGCCATAACGATTGGAACGAGCTGGTTTACAAAACCTTGGCAAACAGTTTCGGCTTCAAGATCAACGCCACCGGCTTCGAACTGCTGGCACAAAGTCTGCCCTACAAGATTCTGCAACACCATGGGGATTCAAAACTGCAAATCTATGCCCTGATTTTTGGGCAGGCAGGGCTTTTGTCCTGTGACAAATCCGAAGAGCTTGACGACTACATGAGCAAACTTCGCGATGAATATGAGTACTTGCGCTACAAATACCGCTTGACCCCACTCAAGCCAGGAATATGGAATTTACTACGCTTGCGCCCCATCAACTTTCCCAGCATCCGGCTAGCTCAGTTCAGCGAGTTGCTGTTCAGCTGTCCCGACCTTTTCAACGAATTGGTCACAGAAACCAACATCTGCCACATCCAAGAATTGTTCACCAATCTCCATCCCGACGACTATTGGCAAACCCACTTCCAAGCAGGGAAAGTCACCAAAGCCCATCCTATACATTTAGGCAAAGATTCCATCAACCTATTGTTCATCAATTGCATAGCACCCTTAAAATTCGCTTTCGGCAGTTTTAGCGGACAGGACCTGATGAAAAGCAAAGCGGTGGAATTGCTGGAGGACAGCCCCGCCGAAAGCAACCACATCACACGACTGTTTTACTCCTTTTCTTTTCCCAACAAAAGCGCACTATACTCGCAAGCCTTGCTGGAGTTATACTCCTCATTCTGTAAAAAGAAAAGATGCCACTCCTGCCCCATAGGACAATACGTGATGACAAATCCCATGAAATCCCAGCCCCCAACGTTAGACATGTAGACGGCTGTCGTGATACGACAGTCCTACAAAGCCACCTGGAAAAGCAACAAAACAACAGAGACCGATGCATGTAGGGCTGTCACATTGTGGCAGCCGTGTATCAATTTCAGAACATCTGCTGTAATACGAAAATCTGTTGTATCTTTGCAAATAAAAATATCGATTACTACAAAAAATATTTTTTCAAAAATCAAAAAAAGTGAGCAACGTTTTTCAGAAAACTACGTCCTATATAACAATAACGCATGAAACGGATGATTAAAGACAGGGATATTGTTGCGGGATGCAAAGCCGATAAACCCAAGAGCCAGAGGCTATTATACGACAAATACTGCCGTATGGTGATGGGGGTCGCGCTACGATACTGTCCGAATACAACGGAAGCGGAAGACCTCGTGCAGGAAATATTCATCAAGGTTTTCACCAACATACATCAACTGCACGACGAGGTGACGCTAACCAGTTGGATTCACACCATCGCCACACATACCTGCATTGACATGCTACGGGCAAAAAAAAGACCGCTGACTATCCCTTACGAGGAAATGTCCAACGACATTGGCGACATGAGTTGCAACTACTATGACGACATCCCCGCAGAGCAGCTGTTAGCCTTTGTTCAAGAACTTCCTGACGGCTGCCGCACCATCTTCAACCTCTGTGTCATCGACGGCTTAAATAACGAAGAGGTGGCTGCCATGCTTTCCTGCACAGAAAACACGGTGAGAGCACAATGCTGCAAAGCTCGCAAAATACTGAAAACGAAAATTGAGAAATATGAAAAAACATATTGACGACATCTTCAAAGACAAACTCGAAAATTTCGAAGCCCCTGTTTCTGATGGATTATGGGATAAAATCCAGCAGAATCCGGAATGGCAACAGCATCTGAAACGCCAGAAAATCAGAAATCTGAGCATCTATGCTATCCTTGCTGTAATTGTCATTAGCAGTTGCGCTGTGTTGTTGCATCAAAGAAACAATACTAATAATCAAGACATTGAAACATCCGTAATTGAAGAAGAAATTCTCACGGAAAACGTTCAGGAAACTACCACAAATCAGCCAAACAGCAACCCTGACGCCATGCCTACCCTTACAACAGACGAAACAGTTGCTCCTGCCAACCCAACTCCTGAAACCACTGACACTCCCGATGCTCAAAACGCCACCGAAACGATGATTCCAGCGGAAGACAATAGCAGTGTCGTCAACCCGACAAACACAGAGCCCACTATATCCCAGAACAATTCCGTCCCAGAGAAATCCAGTGAGAAAACTGTCCATAACAACAATAGTAATAACAAGTCAACACAAGCGGCCGAAAGCAACAACAAAAGCGACAAAACTCCAGACGGCAACGAATCATTTACCACTCCTTCCCACCCAAGCGAAAACGCGAATCCAAGCAGCTCATTGTTCTCCATCCCCAACGCTTTTACCCCTAATGGTGATGGCTTGAATGATGTGTTCAAACCTGTCACCGCAGCCAGTCTCCAACAATACCAGTTGGATATTTTCGCTATAAACGGCCAGCATCTTTTCACCAGCAGAAATATCGAATACGGCTGGAATGGAGAGTTTCAGGGTAGCATGATGAATGGCGGAAACTATATTTACGTCATCAAATATAGAGATAGTGGTGGCAAAGAACATATTGACAAAGGCCAGTTACTATTAATCCGATAGGATGATTTCGGTCTCCATATTTTTTTGTACTTTTGCTCACAAAAAAAATGCCATGCAGGCTGTTGACCGAACAAAAGCACCCCAAATCAACGACTTTACAGGATTCAAACCTGAAAAGCCTGTGGTATCATTGCTCGGCAACGGCATAGCTCTGAAACAATTTGTCAATCCACAGTTAGACCTGCTGCATTTCATCATTAAAATCAAAGCGGGCCGATACTACGAAAGCAAGAAAAACGCTGCACTGTTTTGCTATTTGCTTCTTAAGGAAAGCTCAAGTCAATACAGTTGCAGCGAGGTGGATGAATTTCTGGACTACTACGGAGTGAGTTACACTGCGAATGTCACCATCGAATATGCCATCATCAAGCTCATCATTCCCCGAAACAACTGTTTCAAAGTATTACCTTACATCTTTGACTTTCTGGCACATCCGTCCTTCAAAGAAAAAAATCTGGAAATCCTGCGGCAACGCAAACTCATGGACTTGGCTTACAATCAGGAGAGAGTATCCTATTGTGCCTCCCAGCTAATGCTTCACCACATTTTTGGAGACCAGAATCCGGCGGGACAAATTCAGACAGAAGAACTACTGAAAGACGTATCTATAGAAGACATCCGACAATATTACCAACAAAGTTTCTGTGCAGAGAATATCCGGCTTTATGTCGCCGGCAATCTGGACAACAACATTCTCCAAACACTGACTCAACTTTTTGAGACCATCCCGCATGGGCAAACCACCCTACTCTCGACGCCACAACACATTGTGACACCCCTGTCCGAACCCATTATCGATTACCACAAGGAGTGCATTCAGTCATCTTTCTTTCTCTGCCAACAAGGAATCGCCCATAACGATACAAGAAGAAGGGACTTCAACATACTATCCACCATACTAGGCGGCTATTTTGGTTCCCGACTGATGAGCAACCTGCGCGAAACGCATGGTTTCACATACGGCATCAGCTGTGACAATCTCTATTTCAACCAATCCTCCGTATTTTACATAGAAAGCGAAGTCAATGTGGACGTTACACGACAAGCCATTGAGGAATGCAAAAAAGAAATTGACAGATTAGGGCAAGAGACTATGCCGGCAGAAGAGTTGGAGTTGGTAAAAAGTTATATGACTGGTCAACTGTTGCGGAAAGTGGACAACACCGTCGCTTACATGGCGCAATACTGCCAATGGGACGAATTTGATTGCGACGAGCAGGAGTTTGAGTTGCAAATGCAGAGCATTCAAGATTTCACCAGCGAAAAATCCATGCAACTGGCAAAGGATTTGCTGCAAACTAAAAACTTCACCACCATCATTTCAGGAAATATTCAATAAATTTTTTCGTTATATACCTAATAGACTATTCATGAAGAGAAAATATATATTTGCGGTTTTGTGCTGGTTGATGACGCTGTCGGTTTGGGGAATTGAGCCTCCTGAGCTACAGTGTATCAACATGAACTACAATGCCACAAACTGCCAGGTATACTGGAACCATCCGACCCATTATGCTGGCATCTCTACCATCGAAGTTTGGGTCAGCCCCACGCTTGACGGACCATACGAATTGGGGACTACCATTAACGCCTTAGACACAGTATGTTCCACGATATTTAACATAAACGAGATTTTCGGCCCCACGGTAGACGATATTTATTGCTACCTTATAGCGCAACCTGATGCCGCGCATGCAAGTGAAGGCAGTGCCATCTCTGACACCATGCACTCCATGAAGCTACAACTGACCCCTATCGGCAACAACCCCACCCATAACAGCATTGCCCTGTTGGAATGGAATGCCCCTTCGCCCTTCCCATCGACTTGTGCCGGACAAAACTACTCCATCATGCGCAAAGGGTCTCACGATAATGATTTTATCACTATTGGTCAAGTGAGCCAAAACGTCACCTCTTACCGGGACACCATTGATGTATGTCAAGAAGATTACAGCTACTGCATACGCCTTTTCAACTATGCCCAGGACATCAATCCTGCATGTCCATTCAAAACCAAACCCAAAAGCGGCAGTTTTGCAGATGCAACCCCACCGGCCACCCCCATTCTTGACAGTGTGAGTGTCAATGCCGCCACACAAAGAATCGAGTTAGGCTGGACCCAAACCTCTCCCGACGCCATTGGATGCGTCATTTATCACGCCACCAGCGCCAGCGGTCCATGGCCCGCTATTGACACCGTGCCGGGCACCCACTGGATCAGTCCCAACCATCAGGGAAACACCTTGCACTATTATCGCATCGCCGCCATTGACAGCTGTTTTGAAAGCGTACAAACCATTGCCGGCAACATGACAGCATCACCCCAAAACAACATTGTCGTGTCCGTCGCAAGCATAGATGCTTGTCTAAAAAAGATTGTATTGACATGGAATCCATACGAGCACATGACCCATGATATTGGAGAATACCGGGTATTCTATTCCCAAGATAATGGGCCTCTTCAATATTTGGACGCTGTCGGCAGCAATACAACATCTTACGCATGTATGGGTTTACCTACTAACCATCAGTACCGTTTTATCGTGAGAGCCATCAACACCGATGGGAATATCAGTTCTTCCTCTTATTATTGCGATGTCACCAACTATATAGAAGAGGAGACTACCGAATTTTGCTATATCCGCCATGCCTCTGTAATTGACAACCAATATGTTGAGATACAGGTTCTGACAGAAGGAAATCAACATCCTTTCACCAACATCCTGTTGTACAGAAGCGTAAACAACACACAGAATTTCAACCAGATAGCAAACATCAACTATCAGAATGGGCAGGCTAACTACCGTTATGAGGACCATACCGCCGATGTAAACGGAAGTATCAATTACTATAAGGCCATTCTTTATAATGAATGTGGTGCTGAATCCGCTTCTTCCAACATTGCCCACACCATTCTGCTGACAGGCGAAGGCACTGCTGCACAGGAGAATGTGTTACACTGGAACAATTACGGTGAGTTCAATGGAGGAACAGCATCCTACAGTGTGTATCGGAAGCTGGAAATCAGTCCTTATTTCGACGGGATCGGGAATAATATTCCGGCTTCCGAACAGAACGACTACAGCGACAATGTTAGTGACCTTTTTGAGATGGGATCGCATTTCCAGTATTACGTGATTGCACACGAAGGGCTCAACGAATATGGTTTCGCCGACGAAAGCGTCTCCAACATCATTGAAGTGGAGCAATTCCCCAACACATACATTCCCAGCGCCTTCACTCCCAATGGCACAATCATTGAAAATCAAGTATTCAAGCCCGCCAACTCATTTATGAATACGGTGGGTTATCTGTTCGCCATATACTCACGACAAGGAGAAATCGTTTTTATCACCAATGACATCACCCAAGGCTGGGATGGCACCGAGCAAAAATCAGGAAAAGCGGTACCAGCAGGCATGTATGTTTACCGTATGGAATATGTCCGTCCCGACGGTAAGAAGGTAGTAAAGAACGGAACTGTGATGTTGATTTACTAAGTTTTTTTTATAAGCTCCAGAAGGCCATCCCTTTGTCAACCGCGCTTCTTTCCGAAAAATTCCTTCAGCAAAGCCGAAGCCTCAGATTCCATCACCCCCTTCACCACTTCGGTTTTTGGATGCAACAACGGCTGTTTAATTAGCTGATAACCTTTTTTTGGGTCGGAAGCGGCATACACTACTCGCGACAATTGCGCCCAAGCAATAGCCCCTGCACACATCACACAAGGCTCCAACGTGACGTACAAGGTACAATCCGTCAAATATTTGGCACCCAAATGATTGGCAGCCGCAGTAATGGCTTGCATCTCGGCATGAGCGGTCACATCGTTCAGCATACGGGTTCGGTTGTGGCCACGCCCAATAATACGGCCATTGGAGACCACCACGGCGCCCACAGGCACCTCATCCTCCTCAAAGGCATCCATCGCCTCGTCGAGGGCACATTGCATGTAGTATTCGTCGGTCATTTTAGGGGTTAGGAATTAGGGGTTAGAAGGTGAAAAGGTGAAAAGGTGAAAAGGTGAAAAGGTGAGAAGGTTAGGAGGTTAAAAGATTACAGAATTACAGGATTACAGGATTTTGGATTCTGAATTCTGAATTTAATTCTTCACCACCTTCCTTACTGCTAACACATCACCTTCGGATACGGCTTTGATGAAATACACCCCGTTGGCATAGCGGGACAAATCAATCTGTGTGGTTTGTGCGAACATACCGTGTGTGTTCGACATATTAGATGCATCCATCGAATGGCCTGTAGGGACGCGATTCATCGCGTCCGTATGGCCAACATTGACCACATCCAACAATTTGCCATACATGTCATACAGCTGAATCGCTACACTGTTGGATTGACCGTTATTTATGGTCAATTCCACTTTGACAATGTTGGAGGTAGGATTCGGATAAACATTCATATTTGCATTCAGTGAATGGTCACTGATACCCGTCTCTATGGTAAGGTGCAGGGTAACCACAGAATCGCAACCGTCTTCGGTTTGCAGTGTTTGGGTATAATCCCCTGTTTCACAATATTCGACTCCATTCCAGACATAGCACGACTCATTCGTCACGATAGTAAATTCTGAAGTGGCGGATTCGTTAATGGCCAAATGCAGAGTCACGATGCTGTCGCAACCCACAGCATTGGTCAGTGTATATGTTGCAGAGGTGTTGCTCTCCGTGTATGTTACACCATCAATCCACTCGAAGCTATCGCATGCCTCTTGCTCATCAACACCTGTGGCAGACTGGTTGACCGTCAAAGTCAACGTTACAACAGAATCGCAGCCATTCACTGCCTGCAGGGTCAGGCTCTGCGTCCCCGCCTCATTGAAGGTCACACCATTCCAAACATACGGCAACTCACTGTCACAAATTGTGGCTGTACTTGTCGTAGTCACTGGCTGGTTGACAGTCAAATGCAAGGTATCCACTTGCGTACAACCATGCACATCCTCGTGGCTGTGGAGGTAAGTTCCACTCTCGGTGTAGGTGATGCCGGTGCCTGCTGTCCAGGTATAGGACCCGCAGGCTGTCTCGGTGGTGACCGTGTGCACCGGATTGTTGATCGTCAGATGCAAGGTATCCACCTGTATGCAACCGTTCGAATCCTCATGACTATAGAGGTAAGTTTCGCTCTCGGTATAGGTGATGCCGGTACCTGCTGTCCATGTGTAGGACCCGCATGCCGTTTCGGTGGTAGCCATGTGCACAGGATTGTTGATGGTCAGGTGCAAGGTATCCACCTGTATGCAACCGTTCGCATCCTCGTGACTGTGGAGGTAAGTTCCGCTCTCGGTATAGGTGGTACCGGTGCCTGCTGTCCAGGTATAGGACACGCAGGCCATCTCGGTGGT
>Ga0265300_10000291_pt1 | contig 53244 bp, 46 predicted proteins | sample AusTroGonzalo_MG_FD_193482 | JGI IMG/M metagenome (GOLD analysis project Ga0265300, IMG submission 193482) | Bovine rumen microbial communities from tropical cattle in Woodstock, Queensland, Australia - Gonzalo_03 | ecosystem: Host-associated > Mammals > Digestive system > Stomach > Rumen ... | reverse complement strand
GGCAATCCTGCACGAAGTATTGTAGCCAAAACAGGTTGCTCCTTGATAGTAGGCACTGTTGCAATGCCGAGAGGCGTAATAATGTCCTCGTCTGAAAATGGCAGACGCTTGCTTATCTCGTATGCCATTACTTCGCCTATACGAGTAATGTTATTGCGAAAACGCATCCTTTCCTGCTGGATTTGCACATCGCGCACTTCCGACAAAAACTGGTCAAGCAAGCTGCCTTTGCCTCCTAAATTAATGACTTTCATAATTCTATTCTATTAATGAGGATTCAATATTTGCGTAATAAAATGGAAGAATAAAAAGCTGACAAGATTCTATTCTACTCCTTCGTTTCCAAAAGCTTCATCTTCTTTCTCTTGGTACTTTTTCTTTATAGGTTCAATAACATCATTGTAATCTTTTTCCGTTACGCACTTGCAATCCTTTAATATTTCATACATTTTGGCTTCATCTTTCTCCGCATCCTCAATCGCATCTGCACCACCGCCATCGATAGCATCCAATTTTGCTTCCCCCAATTTCTCCTCCACTTCCTTTACCAAATTCAAAACCTTTTCTTTGTCACCATCCTTGCAAGCTTTTTCCAAGGCCTCTATTTTTTCCTTTGCTTCCTTGGCATTGCTATTACACGACACAAAAAACATTCCCAATGTGGATAAAACACATAAAACTACAATTAAAGCAATCTTTTTCATAAAAAAATATTTATTATCAATATACTTTGCAAAGTTAATAACAATAATTGAAACTATACTTTACATATTGAAAATTTTTATGATATATGCTATTGAACATACAAAAACATGCCATACGAAAATTTAGTTATATTTGCAGTCATATATTTTTCGATAAATGTTTCTGAAAAACATAAAATACATTTCGCTATCAAAACTATTGAATGTTTGCCGACTACAAATATTTTACTGGAAGTACAGATGTGGGTGGTTTACATCAAAAGTACCTCCTCCAAGCTTTGTAAGCTACGAACCTACAAACCTTTGTAATCTTGCTTGCGAGATGTGTCCGTCAGGCAAAGGACAACTAAAACGCTCACGCGGCTCTGTTGATATCGACACATACAAAAAATTCATTGCCGACAACCGTAGAAGCCTAATTAACATAATATTACATTTTCAAGGAGAACCATTAATTTGCCAGCATCTGGGCGAAATGATTTCTTTTGCTAGGGCAAATGGCATACACACCATGTTTTCGACAAACGGACAATTGCTTGCACAAAGCATCGGTGTCATACAAGAATCCAAACCCGACCATATAATTGTTTCACTCGATGGACTTTCGAACGAAACATACAGCAAATATCGCGTTGGAGGAAATGTCCAAAACATATATGATGGCCTGAATGCACTTTCGCAGCTTCCCAAAAAAGACCGCCCATACATAGAACTGCAATTCCTCGTATTTTCTCACAATGAACACGAAATAAATGATTTGTACAAACTGAAAAAGAAGTATTGCATTGATAAAATAACACTTAAAACGGCACAGATATACGACAAATCGCAAAGTCATTTTCTTCCAAAAAATAGAAAATATTTGCGATACAACATTGATGATGAGGGAAATATACAAATAAAAAAGAAACAGAAAAACAAATGCAGGCGGGCAATTTTTGGTTCTGTTGTATGTTTCGACGGCAATGTAGTACCCTGCTGTTTTGACAAAGACGCATTTTTTAAATTTGGCAATATCAACAATACTTCACTGCGGGAAATCAGGAAGTCGGAAGAATTTCGAATCTTTATAAAAAAAGTCTTTACCAACAGAAATGGAATCAACATCTGCAACAACTGCACAGAATAGTAAGAATCGGGTATTCCTTGGAATTGGAGGAAATCTAGGTAACCGTATTGCAAATTTACAGCAAGCAGTAAGACTTATTGACAACCGCATCGGACAACTTTCCAGAGTATCGTCAATATACCTGTCGGAGCCATGGGGTTTTTCACATAAAAAATATTTTACCAACATTGTGGTGGAATTATATACCCTGCAAAATCCAGAAGAAGTTCTTTCAAATGCACAAACCATTGAATATGAAATGAAACGACGCAGAACTGGACAAGGATACCAAGGGCGCACAATGGATATTGATATACTATTTTACAATGACTCAATAATTGATACCGACAATCTTATAGTTCCACATCCACGTATTTGCCAAAGATTGTTTGTTCTGCTCCCAATGTCCGAAATGTACCCCAATTTCAGGCATCCGCAAAATGGACAAACTATGCAAGAGCTTGCAAAACTATGTACCGATGATAGTAAAATAAAAAAAGTCGGCTCCTTAACTTTGATATAGTCTACTTATCCCTGAATACCAACACAATAGGAACACCTGTCAGGTTGAAGTTCTCGCGGAGCTTGTTTTCCAGATAACGTTTGTATGGTTCCTTGATGTACTGCGGCAGGTTTGCGAAGAAGGCAAAAACCGGTGTCGGCGTTGGCAATTGGGTGACATACTTTATCTTGATGTACTTTCCCTTGGTTGCTGGCGGAGGAAAATTCTCGATTGCCTCGAGCATAACTTCGTTGAGCTTGCCTGTCGGGATGCGCTGGATGCGGTTTTCGTAAACCTGCATTGCAGTGCTTAACACATCGCTGATACGCTGCTTGGTGAGTGCCGAGATGAAAAGAATCGGAATATCGTTGAACGGAGCAATCCTTTCCTGGATGAACTCGCGGTATTCCTTGAGCGTGTTGCTGTCCTTCTCTATAAGGTCCCACTTGTTTACAAGGATGACAATGCCCTTCTTGTTCTTGCGGATAAGGTTGAGAATGTTCTGGTCCTGCGACTCCCAGCCCTGCTCGGCGTCAATCATCAGCAGGCAGACATCGGAATTTTCGATGGCACGGATAGAGCGCATCACCGAGTAGAATTCCAAATCTTCGGAAACCTTGCTCTTGCGGCGTACACCTGCTGTATCGACAAGCATAAAGTCGTAGCCGTACTTGTTGTAGCGTGTGTTTATGGAATCGCGGGTTGTACCGGCAACATTGGTTACAATGTTCCTCTCCTCGCCTATGAGCACATTTGTAAGCGACGACTTGCCAACATTCGGACGACCGACAATAGTAATGCGCGGAAGGTCAAGTTCCTCGTCGTTGGGCTTGTCGGGCAAAGCCTTGACAACGGCATCAAGCAATTCGCCAGTGCCGGTGCCTGTTATGGACGAAATGCAATACAATTCGCCAAGCCCGAGGTTGTAGAACTCGTAGCTATTGACAATCTTCTTGTTCGAATCGACCTTGTTAACAACTAGGAAAACAGGCTTTTTCGATGAACGGAGAATGTCTGCGACGGCAACATCAAGATCGGTGAGACCCATATCGACATCAACCATAAACATTACGGCGTCGGCCTCCTCGATGGCGATCAGCACCTGCTTGGAGATTTCGCGCTCGAACACATCGGTCGAATTTTCAACATATCCGCCGGTATCGACAACGGAGAATGTCTTTCCGTTCCAGAAGCAATGTCCATAAAGGCGGTCGCGTGTTACACCGCTTTCATCGTTCACTATCGCCTCGCGGCGTTCTATCAGTCTGTTGAAGAATGTCGATTTTCCAACATTCGGTCTTCCTACTATTGCTACAATGTTTCCCATAAGATGATTTACGATTTTAGATTTTAGATTGATTGGGATTGATGATTTAGGATTTGGGATTAATGCGATTTTTTACAGTTCTAATTGACGCGACAATTATCGAAAGAATTCCATTTGTTTCTTTCTTCAATTCATCAAGGCTTTTGGAATCAACAAAATTCCCATCTTCTAAAATTTCCAACCAATATAATGTTTCATCAGTTTCTTCTTCTACTATCTTTAATTTGTTCAGGAAATCGGCATCGGATTTAGCACGACAAGCAGCCCTGTAATTTGCGCCGATTGATGTTGCACATCTTACAATTTGAGCAGAAACAGCCCTCAATGCAATATTTCCAGCAGGCATATCACCAACCATTTTTATTACATCAAGACCTATTTTCTTTGTCCTATCCTTTATTTGTTCCTTTAAATCCAAGTTGATTTACGATTTTAGATTACAACAAAAACTATTTTGTTAATTTTTGGTACATTTTAAACAATTCTGCAACACATTTACTTTCTGTCATCGACTTTACATCAAAACCGTACGCTTGCATTACCGCACGATCGTTGTCCTGATGAGCTTTGCGAAGCTCCGGTGGCATTGTAAGTTCATCATATAAATCAGCCAAAGAACTATTAGGGTATTTTGCCCTTGCATCAAGGATAGCTTGTGCTGTCTGTTCAATTTTTGCTTTCTGAGCATCTGTTGGTGATGGCCATGGGTAGTTGTTATAGACTATATCATTTGAGTAACGATAACGCATTTCTAATCGTCCACACACCGCCCGCATCCATGCCATGTGAACATTGCTTTCCAACACTCCAAAATGATATAATGTAGCATTGGGAATCATAAGATTAGCATTACTACATATAATTTCGGGCGACATAAATCCCATTGGAATGTACCGACGTTGCTCCGATGTGTGGCTAGGAATTAGAATATAATTGGTTTTAGGCTGTCGAATTTCCATAAAACGAGTTGGAAAATCTGCATATTTTCTAGTTGCTTCTTTAGTGCTTGATAATCGGAAATTCCTTGTCATTTTTATTCGCTCTCGAACAATAGGCAACTGGTTTATTTCATTTGGAGAAGCATCAAGCAACCACAAACAATAACGAGGCAAATTGTGTAAAAACTCTTTTGCACCAACAAATTTATGAATAAACTTCGTCGCATTAGGCTCCCTTTTTATGAAATCATCATACTCTTCTGCCTCTATTATAAGATTTCCATCATCAACAGGAATGCTTCCTTTCTGAATTTCAGGAACATCTGAAATAGGTTTCTTTCTCTTATCAATAAATATGGAAGGCGCATCAATCAAATACGGATTAATATTACTTGCAATAATTTTTTTCTCGTTATCAAAAATATAATTAGGTTTATTCTGATTTTCACTTTGTTTACTAAATCCAACAACAACACAATGCACATGAGCTTTTAGTGTCGCTTCGCTATCCCAACGAAATGTACGATAAGCGAAATCAATATGTATCCCATACAAATCTATTAAATTTTTCCAAATAGAAGCTACTTGTTCGCCTTGAGTTATGCTATTCGTTGACACCAAAGCAACATGAGTATTTACATTTTGAACAACCTTTGCCGCCTTGTAATACCAACCTGCCACATAATCAATATTTTTGCCACATCCAACACACACATTTACCAAATCATCTTTTTGTTCTTTGCTCTGAAGTGAATATCCCACAAACGGCGGATTTCCCATAATATAATCGAATTCCACATGATAAGTTGTCGGTTTGGGTGCTGTTGCGCGTATGCTAATTTCTTCACTGTAAATGTCAACTTCACCATATTTCACAACAGGCTCAGCGACTACATCTATTTGAGATTCACCAATTGGATAAATATTTGATTTCTTTGCTATTACAATAGGATTATGCTCGTTAGTTTCCCACTCTGTCCACGAAAGGCGCAACGCATTGCCCTCCTTTATGTTGGCATAACTTTTCAATGGAAGAAAATCAATGTCGTGATGTACGATCTTCTCGGTTTCAGCCAGCATCTGCGCTTCGGAAATCCAAAGTGCCGTTGTTGCAACAGTTACTGCAAAATCGTTGATTTCTATGCCATAAAACTGATGGATGGAAACCTTTATCGGATTAAGAAACTCACCCATTATCATTTGCCCGTGGTAGTGTTCGCGTATCGCCTCGTTTTCCAATCTTCGCAACGACAAATATGTTTCGGTAAGAAAATTTCCACTACCACATGCTGGGTCAAGAAACTTCAACGATGCCAACTTGTCTTGATACTGCAAAAGTTTTTTCTGCCTCTGCTTCTCAACTTTTTCTTCCAGAATAGCATCAAGTTCGCTTCGTAAGTCGTTGAGGAACAATGGATCGATTACTTTATGTATATTCTCGATAGAAGTATAGTGCATACCTCCGCTACGACGAGTTTCGGGATTCAAAGTAGATTCAAAAACAGCACCAAATATAGTCGGAGAAATCTCGCTCCAGTCAAAATCGAGGCTAGCATTCTGCAACAATATATGTTTCAGCTCATCTGTAAATTGTGGAATTTCAATTTCACCTTCGAACAATCCACCATTGGTATACGGGAATGCTTTCAAATCGTCTTTCAGATATTTGCTACGCTTGTCCAATGGCGTATTCAGCACTTCGAACAACCGAATCAAGGCATTGCGTATATCGTCAGCTTCATAATGAACCAGATAATCGTGGAATTGGTCGCGTGTAAAAACTCCGGCATCCTCGGCATACAGACAGAACACAAGACGAACACAAAGAATATTTAACCACCGCAATGTTTCAGGTGAATTGTCTCCGTATTGCTTCAGCAAGGCATCGTACATCACTCCCACAATTTCGCCAGCCTTCATCGAGACTTCCATCTCACGAGTAAGATGTTCACTGCGGACATCAACCAGAAAACGTAAACGGTAATATTCCTTGCCAAGATTTTCGAGAAGAATCTGCTCCGGCTCACAATTCGGCTGCTCCATATCATAAACAAGAAACTCGGCAAAATTACAAGTGACTACCCATCGTGGATGTTGCGAAAGCGGCATATTGGCTACATAGCGTTTTGCCTGCTGGAAAGGATTTAAAACAGAACCGTCGCTCTGCACCGAGCCTTTACGCAGATCCTTACCCAATGATTTTTGCTCAATAAGAACCTTTGTCGCAGGAATATGCCCATCAATGAAATTGGTCTTGTCAACTTTCACCTGCTCCTCGTAACGGATAAACTCGCTCGGATTATCAACATCAAAGACCTCTGTCAAAAGTTCAGTCCAAAATAGTTGAGATTCTCCCTTTTCGTAACCTCGTCCTTTCCATCTTTCAGCGAAAGCGGCTGCCGCCGTGGCCTGTTGTTTCTCGTTTTTCATCCTTTGTTTTCCGTTTTTATCTTGTACATTGACAATTACCGCGATTCATAATTCCACAATCGTAAATTATCATTTGTTTTCCCATCCCATTCCAATTTCCCAATGTATTGAAATTTTTACTTCTACATTACAATTATTTAGATCATACCTGTCTATGATAAGGTCAATGGCATCAGGATTTTCGTTTATCCAACTGCCAACCATTATATAAAATTTATCTTCATCTGGACTATAAAAGACACTTCCGCGCGGTGTTTGCCTATAATCGCCAACATAAAAGCTTCTGTCATTTTGCTGATTCCGTTTCCATACATCTTCGTGAAGTTCCTTGCAGGTAATCAGTCCTCCGCCAGCATTCGGCTTTGAATACGAATCCTTGTCTATTGCAATAACTCCAAACAGACTTTTGTTGACTGGCGAATACCAGAAAATGCCAATCTTGGGATTGTTTTGTGTCTCAAGGTTCTGTGCCATTGTTTCCATTGTCCTTTCGGCAAGGTCGTCGTCGGCTTGCGAAATGGGTACTTCCGTAGATTTCTTGCCATATTCGGGCACTGGTTCACACAAAACAGGCGCAACCTGCAGTTCTTCCAATGCCTTTTGAACCGCACGCTTAACTATTTCGTTTAATTGTTCGTCTGTTATATTATATGTCATTGCAAAATCCTTTTTTTCAGCGACGTGGCACTGCGTTGTTACAAAATCATCGAATCATCAAATTTTCAAATTATCGAATCATCAAATCACCAATTTTACATTTTTTTCTCCAATTTCCACCATTCTTTTCCTATACAATGCGCCCAAGGCTTTCTTGAAATTCTTCTTCGAGATACCGAAGGTCTTGTATATCAGTTCGGGACTGCTGTTGTCGCAGATGTTCATCTCGCCTTTATGCTTCTTGAGGTAGGCTACAATCTTGTCCTCGAAGTTACCGATGTCCTCGTGGTCGTTGCGGAACATGCGGAGGTCGAGCTTGTTGTCGTCACGGACTTTCTTCACAATCACATCCACCTCATCGCCTGAATGCAGTTCCAAGAAAACCTCGTTTGCGTACAGGATTCCCAGATACTTGTTTTCGACTATCAGATTGTAGCCTAGGCTTGTGCGGCGAGTTACCAGCGCGTGAACCTTCTGGTTTTCGTCAAACTGCGGGCGTTCGCTCTCGTCGATGTACTTTTCGTACTTGGTGCTTGCAACTGCGCGGTTGGTGGCCTCGTCGAGATAGACATACACTATGTAGTCCTCATCGACCTTCAGGTCTACCTTCTGCTCCTTGAACGGGCAGAACAAGTCCTTTTCGATTCCCCAGTCGAGGAACGAACCGTACTTGGTGTTGGCGACGCAGGTAAGGCTTCCGAATTCACCGATTCCCACATACGGACTTCCCATACAGCCGTGGACGTTGCCGTCGGGACCGATGTAGAGGAAAATGCTTTCGGTTTCGCCAATTTCGTATTTTTTCACGAGGTCGATGTTTTCAACTTCGATGGTTCCGTGCTCAGCAGCGTCGAACAGCAATTTTTCGCCTTCGAAGCCTACAACTTTCAACTCGTGTGATTTCCAGATTTCAAGCATAATATAATTTTTTTGCAAAAATACACATTTTCCTATTTATATCATTCGATACAATACTGGCAAAACTATTTATTGTATTCTATTTTGCACATCAGAAATTATCGGCTTATCAAAACTTTCTTCATAGTGCAATTGCCATTTGCGCTGATAATCTTTGCGATATATGTACCATTAGCTAGGTTTGCAACGTTTATAATATGTATACCCGACTGCACTTCTGTTTCGGAAACACACCGGCCTGTAATATCATACAATGAAACTAAAGAAATGTTTTCTCCCTCTATGTTTATTTCTGTACTTGCTGGATTTGGATAAACAGAAATGGCATCACTTTCAAGATTTTTTATGCCTAATGGTTCCCCTACCCTATATGCCAACTTGAATCCACCGGCACGCTGCGAAGCATTGGTCGAAAATACAATCGTAGCATTTTCTCCATCAAAACTTATTGGTTCGGGAAGTGTATTGCCTGAAAATTCTGCATATTGTCTTCCGTTGCGCAAAATTTTTACAAAATCATTGCCTTCTTCTGTGTCCAATTCAAGAAACTCAAACGTAAAATTTGAGGTTGTTTCTGGCCTAATCTTCCAACTGCAGCTTGTATTGTTGCTGTAGTCCCATCTATCGCTTCCATCTGTAATCGTATCTATTGGTTCGGTTAGGGTTGTCAGTCCTCTACAGAATTTCGGCTTTATTGGCTCGTATGAAATCTGCCATCCGTCACCAGTAGCAGTTTCATCTGATATGAACCTTATTAACATTGATGTTGAATTTACCGTGTAGCTTGCATCTGGCGTATCGCTACCGAAAATACTAGCCACTATTGGAGCATCTTCGTTGTCACCTTCGTAAATTATTATGTTGTCGGTCTCATCAATGTCAAATTTATGAATTGTAACGATATATCCGCTTACTGAATCATGCTGCGTTATCAACCACGAGCAGTCGCTTTCTGCTGCATAGTCCATCAGTGGTCCGCTTCCGTCCTCAATAATGCCCTCGTAAAAATTTATTTCCTTGAGACCATCACAAGCCGGAGTTTCATACTTTGGCGTAGCATTGATAATTACTTCGTGCGCAAGGCGGAAATTCGAGCCACCTGGCGAAAGGTTGCTTATAGTGAAGAACCCGTCATACGAGCCTCCCCAACCCCAGTTGATATGGTAGCGAGTGGAATCGCTGTATCCATCGAAAACAAAAGCATGTCCACTATTATATTCGTAGTCGCCCCAGCCTGCATAATAAAGCGGAATCTTTCTGTCAAGATGATTGACCAATATGCCGTTCCATATTGTGTCTGGTATTACCGTATCATTTTCAATGTTATCGGGAATTACTGTTGGCAGAGTATCCTTGAATATATAGCGTGCATCATCGCTGTAGCCGAAGTAGTTGCGCATGGTATAGGCTCCTTTGTGATTGTTCATGCCACTGCCATTGGGACCGTAGTTCATGTCAACAGAAACGCCTATGTTGTACAGAAGCCGTGCAAGATTCTCATTGTAGTCGGTTGGCTTTACTGGCATATAATCGTAATCGTAATGCTGTTCGGCAAAATTAACTTCTAGATGTCCGTAATCAGGATGGTCGTATCCATAACTGCCAGTGCCTTGTGTTGGATATCTGAAATAGTTGAATATCTGTGCAATGGCAGTTGCAACGCATCCAACAACAACATGTCCGTCAGCACCTCTTAAATCTTCTGGACAATCTGTATTGAAATATTTGCCCTGATTCCATTTTGTTATCAGTAGCGGTGCAACAGTTCTTACTGCACGTGCATTGAAAATAGCTGCCGAATAATGTTCCCACTCCGCATTTGTATGTGAAGAGGCAACTTGCCCGTTCTTTATAACGTATTCAATTTGTTCTGAATACGATTTTAGCACAGACTCTACTCCAGGGTGTCTGCCATTTGCTGTACAAGTACTTTCATGCGAAAATGCAAGTAGTGGTTCAACTGACCTTTCTGCCGATACAATTACAAATCCTGCAGGTTCAAGGTTATACACATGAAAGACTTCTTCCCCATTGAAAACTTCTGAATACGAATCTACAATTTTGTAATTGTCAGGATTTGCTCCAAGTTGTGGAAAGCGTTCCGTAATTATGTTCTTTGCAATATTCTCTCCCTCTATGATGCTTACATGCTGTGCAAATGTAAAATTTATTGATATGGTAGCAAATGTCAGTAATAAAAACAAATTTCTCATTTTCAACAAAATTAAGTATGGCACAAATTTACAATAAAATTTTTGATTGACCTACAAATTTTCAATTGCCAGCCAAAAATGAAACATATTCTATGATTATTTATAGGTTTTTTGCGATGGATTAGTATTTTACATACAAACTAGATGAAAAATCTTAATAGGAAAACAATTAATGACACTTATTATAAAGTTATTTTGCCAGAATTAGAAAAATCATCTACTTTTGCAAATTCAAAACAAAAAGATTATGCCTGATAATTTCAGATACAATCAAAGGGGTGTTTCGGCCTCAAAGGAAGATGTCCACAATGCAATAAAGAACATTGACAAGGGCTTGTATCCCAAGTCGTTCTGCAAGATTATACCCGACATTCTCTGCGGTGACGATGAATACTGCAACATTATGCACGCCGATGGCGCTGGCACAAAGTCGTCTCTCGCCTACATGTACTGGCGCGAAACTGGCGACCTATCGGTATGGAAAGGTATTGCAATCGACGCCATCGTAATGAATACCGATGACCTGCTTTGCGTAGGCGCAACCGACAACATATTGCTGTCATCCACTATCGGTCGCAACAAAAGACTCATTCCGGGCGAAGTTATCTCGGCAATAATAAACGGCACACAGGAATTCTGCGACACAATGCGCCAGTTTGGTGTAAACATTGTGCTCACCGGTGGCGAAACTGCCGATGTCGGCGACCTTGTGAGAACGGTAATCGTAGATTCTACCGTAACTTGTCGTATGAAGCGCAGCGATCTGATAACCAATGAGAAAATTGGTGATAGAAATGTGATTGTAGGTCTTGCATCGTACGGACTGGCTAAATACGAAACCTTCTACAACGGTGGCATGGGAAGTAACGGACTTACCTCTGCCCGCCACGATGTATTTGCCAAATACCTTGCCGAAAAATATCCCGAAAGCTACGACAACGGCATACCGCAGGAACTTGTGTACTCAGGCAAATGCAAACTTACCGACAAATTAGAAAACCCGTACAGCGATGCTGGAAAGCTAGTCCTCTCTCCTACCCGCACCTACGCACCGGTAATTCGCGAAATCTTGAACCATTACAGGCATCAGATCAACGGAATAATACATTGCAGCGGCGGTGCTCAAACCAAAATTCTCAACTTCGTTGACAACCTGCATGTAGTGAAGGACAATATGTTCGAAACTCCGTTGCTGTTCAAGCTGATACAGGAACAAAGCGGTACCGACTGGCGCGAAATGTACAAGGTATTCAACATGGGACATCGCATGGAACTATATGTGCCAGAAAACATTGCCGAAAAAATAATCTCGATAAGCAAGAGCTTCGGCGTCGATGCAAAGGTAATCGGACATTGCGAAAAATGCGAAGGCAAGAAACTTACAATTAAATCGGATAAAGGAGAATTTAATTATTAATAAATAATTAAACGGACGATGCATGCATCGTCGCAAACTTAGAAACAGCGTATAAAGGGAATGACAAAAGAAGAACTATACGAAATTATTGCATTAGATGAGAGTTATCGTGTCGAGCGAACTACATCTACTGGCAATATGGATAAGTTTCAAGAGGCTATCTGCGCTTTTGCCAACGACCTTCCTGGCTGTCGAAAGAAAGGTTATCTGCTGATTGGTGTCAACGATGATGGTAAGATAAGCGGACTCAAGGTTGATGATGCATTAATGAAGCGAATCAGTGCTATCCGTTCCGATGGAAATATTTTGCCATTGCCTATTATGAATACAGAAAAAGTACAAACAGAACATGGTGATGTGCTGGTGGTAGAAGTAACTCCATCGTTTGATACACCTGTACGTTATCGTGGCAGGACATTTGTCAGGATTGGTCCCCGCAGAGATATAGCCACGGCAGAAGAAGAACGGATTTTGTCGGAAAGATGTGCTGCAAGTTTGCCAACTTTTGACACTTATCCGTGCCGTGAGGCAAGCATCGATGATATAGATACGGATATTATAATCAAGGAATATCTGCCAAAAGCCATTGATGCAGATGTGTTGACAAAAGACCAACGCCCATTAAAGGAACAGCTTGCCTCGTTGCACCTTTACAATATACAGTGGAATTGCCCGACATACGCTGCACTCATTATGTTCGGAAAGAACCCCAAATATTATATGCCTGGTGCCTACATACAATTTGTAAGGTTCAAAGGAAATAATAATGCTGGTGAGATTTTGAACGAACGGAGGTTTGACGGATGCCTATACAAAACACTTCCGCTGCTTGAAAACTTTATTCGTGATGGTATTGTAACCAAACGACCCATATCTGTTAGCATTCTTCGAGAAAAGGATGTACTGAACTATCCGTATAAGGCTCTGCGTGAATTGATGATGAATGCTGTGATGCATAGGGATTACCAGTCGAATATGCCAACAAGAATTTACCAGTACGACAATCATATTGAGATAATGAATCCAGGGGGACTGTACGGACAAGCACGTCCTGAGAATTTCCCTCATGTGAACGACTATCGCAACAGTATAGTGGCTGAAATGATGAAAACATTGAACTATGTAAATATGTTCAACCACGGCATCAGTGAAGTCCAAGAACTTCTCAAAGAAAACAATAGCCCAGAAGCAGAGTTCAATGTTAGCTATGTTACCGCTTTCAGCGTAGTTGTGAAAGACGAGGAAAAACCCTGGGAATCATCAACTGTTCACCAACTGTTCACCAACTGTTCACCTCAAGATAAGTTATTGATAACTAATCTAAAAAACTTACAACTTTCAACATCTGAACTCCAACTATTCACCAACTGTTCACCTCAGAGCAGACAACTTTTTATAAAACAATTTATCACTCCAAATTTAAATAAAGGCATCATTGCTATGACTCATCCCGAAACACCCCACCATCCGCGACAAAAATACTATCTGACAAAACTTGGATTAAAAATTCTTGAAATGCTAAATAATAATTAAACGGACGATGCATGCATCGTCGCAGACTCAGAAACTTTTGAACTTTGAATTTTTGAACTTTGAACTTTAGCTTATGGCAAACAACTTAATATTAGAAAAACTCAAGGGCGTAAAGGCTCGATTCATTGAAGTTGGCAAAATGCTTACCGACCAGTCGATAATGTCCGACATGGACAAATATGTAAAGTTGAACAAGGAATACAAGGACTTGGAACCGATTATTGAAGCCTACGACGAATATACCAACATGATTTCCAACATCGACAATGCCAAGTCGATACTTTCGACCGAGAAAGATGAGGAAATGCGTGAAATGGCAAAGATGGAAATCGATGAACTTACCGCAAAGATTGATCCGATGGAAGAAAAGATAAAACTTCTACTTATCCCCAAGGATCCTGAGGATGAGAAGAATGCCATTGTGGAAATCCGCGGCGGTGCTGGTGGTGACGAGGCCAGCCTTTTTGCAGGCGAACTTATGCGCATGTATATGAAATACTGCGAAACCAAAGGATGGAAAACCGAAATCACCCGCGCAACCGAAGGTACAGTCGGTGGTTACAAGGAAGTTGTTTTCACAGTTACCGGACATGGAGTTTACGGAATCTTGAAGTACGAATCTGGAGTTCACCGCGTACAGCGCGTTCCGCAGACCGAAACACAAGGTCGTGTACACACATCGGCAGCATCCGTAGCCGTATTGCCCGAAGCCGACGAGGTTGACATCAAGATTAACCCAGCCGACATCAAGCGCGATGAATTCTGCTCATCGGGACCTGGCGGACAGTCAGTTAACACAACCTACTCTGCAATCCGTCTTACCCACATTCCTACCGGAATCGTAGTTACCTGCCAAGATGAAAAGTCGAAACTGAAGAACATCGAGTCGGCAATGAAGGAACTTCGTACCCGTCTGTACAACCTCGAATACCAGAAGTACCTCGACGAGATTTCGAAGAAGCGCAAGACCATGGTTTCCACTGGCGACCGCTCGGCAAAGATCCGCACCTACAACTTCCCGCAGGGACGCGTTACCGACCATCGTATCAACTACACCATGTACAACTTGCAGAACTTTATGCTTGGTGACATTCAGGAACTTATCGATCAGCTAATCATGGCCGAAAACGCTGAACGACTGAAGGAAGCAAACGACTAAATCTTACCGCATATAAATGACAAGAAGTTGCATTTTTAATTTTTCAAAAAAAATATAATTAAAATTTATTAATAAAAATTGTTACTTTTGCACTCTTGTATGGAAGAATACTTTGCACACGAAACAGCAGTCATTGATGAAGGCTGCAAAATAGGGAAAGGCACCAAGATTTGGCATTTTTCCCATGTAATGTCGGGTTGTAACATTGGTGAAAGTTGTAACATCGGACAAAACGTTGTTGTATCACCAGATGTAACTTTGGGCAGAAATGTAAAAGTCCAGAACAATGTATCCATTTACACTGGTGTAATCTGCGAAGACGATGTCTTCCTCGGACCTTCGATGGTATTTACTAATGTAATAAATCCACGTAGCGCGGTCGGTCGCAAGGACTGCTACCGTCGCACCTTGGTAATGCAAGGTGCAAGCATAGGCGCGAATGCCACTGTTGTTTGCGGACACGACATCGGCAGATACGCATTGATAGGCGCTGGTGCTGTTGTTACAAAGAACATCCCCGACTACGCACTAGTAGTTGGCAATCCTGCACGGCAGATGGGTTGGGTAAGCGAATACGGCTGCAAGCTCAAGTTCGACAGCGAAGGATTTGCAACTTGTCCCGAAAGCGGACAGAAATATAAATTGGAAAACGGAAAAGTAACAAGAATAGAATGAAGAATTTTGCAATAATAGGAGTTGGCGGTTACATCGCTCCGCGCCACCTGAAAGCCATAAAAGAAACGGGCAACAATTTGCTCGTAGCTCTTGACAAGAGCGACAGCGTCGGAATCATGGATTCATTTTTCCCGAAAGCCGACTTTTTTACAGAACCAGAACGCTTCGAACGCCATGTATACAAGACACAGCATGGCTCCGGTGAAAAAATAGATATTTTCAGCATCTGTACACCAAACTATCTGCACGATGCTCACATAAGAATGGCTTTGCTCAACGGTGCCGATGCCATTTGCGAAAAACCACTCGTGCTCAATCCATGGAACATCGATGCACTTTCCGAACTGGAAAAGGAAACAGGGCACAAGATTTACAATATCCTGCAGCTCCGATTACACCCGGCAATCATCGAACTGAAAAAGAAAATCGAAGCTGGCGACCCCAACAAGATCTACGATGTTGACCTCACATACATAACTTCGCGCGGAAAGTGGTTCCACTATTCGTGGAAGGGCGACATTACAAAGTCGGGCGGACTTGCTACAAACATCGGCATACATTTCTTCGATATGCTGCAGTACATCTTCGGCAAAAAGAAAATGCTTGTGGTTCACCACCGCGACAACCACGTGGTATCGGGCTACCTTGAACTGGAAAAGGCACGCGTACGTTGGTTCCTGAGCGTCGATAGCGAATATTTGCCCGACGACATCAAGGCAAAAGGTCAGACAACCTACCGTTCGATACAAATTGCTGGCGATGAACTAGAATTTACAGGCGGATTCACCGACCTGCACACCGAAAGCTACAAGAACATACTTGCTGGCAACGGTTTTGGCATTCAGAACGCAAAGCCAAGCATCGAAATGGTTCACTACATTAGAAACGCAGAAATTGTAAACACAATGAAGGATTGCGAACATCCTTTCATGTCAAAAATTAGATAACATTAAAAATTTAGTTTTATGAATATTTACGACGCATTAATCAACAAGCAGGCAAAACTATCGGTTATTGGTCTTGGATATGTAGGACTGCCGATTGCACTTGAATTTTCAAAGCATATAAATGTCGTTGGCTTTGACGTAAAGCCCGAAAGAGTTGCTATGATGAACAACCATATCGACCCAAGTAACGAACTCGACAAATCAGCATTCGATGGTTGCAACATTACATTCACATCCAATGCCGAAGACCTCAAGCAGTGCAACTTCTTCATCGTTGCTGTACCAACTCCAATTGATGAGCACAAGCTTCCTGATCTTACCCCTGTAATCAAAGCATCGGAATCTGTTGGTAAAGCTTTGAAAAAAGGTGACTATGTTGTTTATGAATCAACCGTATATCCGGGTTGTACCGAAGAAGACTGCGTTCCGATTCTCGAAAAGATGTCTGGACTGAAGTTCATGCAGGATTTCAAAGTTGGATTCTCACCCGAAAGAATTAACCCAGGCGACAAGGCTCACTCGCTTACCCAGATAAAGAAGATCACATCTGGTTGCGACCCAGAAGCTGCCGAGAACATCGCTAAGGTTTACGAAATAATAATCAAGGCCGGCGTACACCGCGCAAGCGCAATCAAGGTTGCCGAGGCTGCAAAGATTATCGAAAATACTCAGCGCGACATCAACATTGCCTTGATGAACGAACTTTCAATCATATTCGACATCATGGGAATCAACACCTACGAGGTACTGGAAGCTGCCGGAACAAAGTGGAACTTCCTGAAATTCTCGCCAGGTCTTGTTGGTGGACACTGCATTGGCGTTGACCCATACTACCTGCTTCACAAGGCAAAACAACTCGGTTATCATGCAAGTATGATTAACTCTGGTCGTGCCCTCAACGATAGCATGGGAACTCGCATCGCCGACAAGGTTGTAAAGATGATTATCAATGCTGGCAAAGAAATCACAAAGTCAAGAGTTCTCATCATGGGTATGACCTTCAAGGAGAATGTTACCGACATCAGAAATTCGCGTATTATTGATATTATCAACGAGTTGAAGTATTTCCGTGTAAATTGCGATGTTGTAGATGCATTTGCCGACCACGACGAGGTTATGAAGGAATACGGCGTTGATATGTCGAAGGAACCGACTGGCAAGTACGACGCAATAATAGTTGCCGTAAACCACCGTCCTTACATGGAACTCACCGAGGATTACTTCAAGAGCATTTCGGCAGAAAACGGAATCCTTGTTGATGTAAAGGGCGTGATGAGAGGTAAAATCAAAGATTTGACATACTGGAGCCTATAAAGCATTAGGCATAAACGATATTTATCATTTTAGGCACATGTTTTTTGCAGCAAAAACATGTGCCTATTTTTGTTTCATTATTGTTTACAAAGTTTTAACTAAATATTATATATAAGTTGATTTGCATAACATTAAATTTGTTTTCGGTTTTGTTATAAAAAATATGGCTATGAAAAAGTTGATTTTATTTGCTGTAATTATAACCGTAGCGGTTAGTACAGCGCTTGGTTCAAACGATAATCTTACTGCATTACAAGCTGTCTCTACTAATGGTGCAATTGTCATTGCTAACGATGACGGTGATGTGGATCTGTATCTTGATTGTTTTCAGAATGCCGTGAAAGACAAAGACATGGAGCTTGCTGCAAAAATAGCGAATGTATTGTACAGTATGAATATGAGCGCATCCCAACAGAAGCGTTTTTCTGCTATCGAAGATAAGATTTCAAAAAAAGATTACAGAACATATCGTGACAATTTGAATAAATTCTCTTCAAAATCGACACGCGAACAGAACTACTATAACATATTCGGTCTAGACAATGGCGATTCCACTTTTGATGAAAATAATGATGACACTTACGTTGACGACATTATTGATGCATTCTACGATTTATTCAAAGATTTTGGAGAAACAGATTCAGACAACTGGCATTATGAAAGACATGACACTATTGATGGTGGCGGAATGCTAGATGTTTTTGTTGATGCTTTCAGCAACTTTTTGTTTGATGATTCAGATTCACAAGAAAAATCTGCTGCCGACAATTCAGAAATCGACTCTCTGCTGGACGATTATGAAAATTATATAGGTTTATCGGTTGAAGCTCTACGCAAAGTTATGTCTGGCGCTGAAAATGCATTGAAAGATTTCGAAGAATATAGCAAAAAAGCTTCAGAAATATCCGACAAATTAAGCAGAGCCGACTCTAAAATGACATCAGAACAATTCAAACGATATATGCACATCCTAGGCAGTATGGTATCAGGAATTTTCTAAGAATTAACCGCACACAAACATTTTATTGCTATTATTACCTATTAAAAAATAGGCATTAATAGTTAACGATTCTTTTTGACTTAGAATCTTCGTATCATTTTTGATTTTTTTTACACGCAATTTATGGAAGTTGCATAAATTTGCACCCGATTTAAATTTTTCAGGAAATGCTTACATTAAAGTTAATACGCGACGACAAGGATTTCGTCATCAATCGTCTGAAAATTAAGAATTTCGACGCAACAGAACTTGTAGAAAAAATTATAGCCTGCGACGATCGCCGCAAGGAATGTCAGTTTGCAAAGGACAACATACTTAAGGAATTAAATACCATAGCCAAGCAAGTAGGTCAACTTTTTGCTCAGGGCAAGAAGGACGAAGCCGAACAAGCAAAGTCGAAGACTGCAGAATTGAAGGAACAGGTGAAGGAACTTGAAGCAAAACAAGCCGAAGCCGAAAAGGAACTGAATGGTTATATGGTATTGCTTCCCAACACACCACACGAATCGGTTCCAATGGGAAAAGGAGAAGACGATAATGTAGTTGAAAAAATGGGCGGTACTATTCCAGAACTCAAGTTCAAGAAACCGCACTGGGAAATCATCAAGGACTTGAACATCATCAACTTCGACCTTGGGACAAAGATTACTGGCGCAGGATTCCCCGTATATCTCGGCAAAGGTGCAAAACTGCAGCGCGCACTCATAACCTTCTTCCTCGACGAAGCAGAAAAAGCAGGATACGCTGAAGTGCTTCCTCCTCTAATGGTCAATGAGGACAGCGGCTACGGAACAGGTCAGCTTCCCGACAAGGAAGGACAGATGTATCACGCAACAGTTGACAACTACTATCTTATCCCAACTGCCGAAGTCCCAGTAACCAATCTTTACCGCGATGTTATACTCAACGAAAAGGATTTTCCGATAAAGAATGTTGCATACTCGGCTTGTTTCCGCCGCGAAGCTGGTTCTTGGGGTGCCAATGTACGCGGACTCAACCGTCTGCACGAATTCGATAAAGTGGAAATTGTACAGATCCGCAAACCAGAAGATTCATACGAAGCTTTGGAAGAAATGAAGGCTCACGTAGAAGGTCTGCTCATTAAGTTGGGACTCCCCTATCGCGTATTGCGTCTCTGCGGTGGCGACATAAGTTTCACTTCATCGCTCACATTCGACTTCGAAGTATTTTCTGCAGCACAAGAAAAGTGGCTTGAGGTAAGTTCTGTTTCCAACTTCGAGGATTTCCAGGCAAACCGTCTGAAACTGAGATACCGCACTGCTGACAAGAAAACCCAGCTTTGCCACACCTTAAATGGAAGCGCCCTGGCATTGCCGAGAATCATGGCTGCTATCATAGAAAACTACCAGACCGAAGACGGAATAATTGTTCCGGAAGTATTGAGAAAATACACTGGATTTGACAAAATATAAAATCAATTGACAATCAGTGGTGTCGTGGCGCCACGACACCACAACAATACAAAAGTACAGACGCAAAATTTTGCGTCTCAACAAAAAGACAGAAACATTTTTACCCTTGTTCACAAAAAAGTCGGATTACATGCCGACTTTTTTCATTTTTAATATTATTTTTACAGCCCAAAATTGAACACGATGACGGAAAAGCTTTGGACAGTCAAGGAATGCAACGACAGCCAGTCGGTTGAAAGGCTTATGAAGGATGTTGGTGTCGACAAACTGATAGCAACCCTGCTTGTCCAGCGCGGAGTACACAACTATGATGAAGCAAAGCGTTTTTTCCGTCCGCAACTCACCGACCTATACGACCCTTTCTTGATGAAGGACATGGACAAGGCTGTTGACCGTTTGACCCGTGCAATCGACAATGGTGAAAAAATATTGATCTATGGTGACTACGATGTTGACGGTACCACTGCAACCGCCCTCATGTTACGCTACCTGAAATATAGGAACGCAAATGTCGATTTCTACATTCCAGACCGCTACCTAGAAGGCTATGGCCTTTCAACACAAGGAATCGACTATGCTACTGAAAACGGCATTACACTACTCATTACCGTTGATTGCGGAATAAAAGGCAACGAGAAGATTGACTACGCCAACAGCAAAGGCATAGAGGTTATTGTATGCGACCACCATACTGTTGGTGACGAACTTCCCAACGCCTACGCCGTACTCGATCCCAAACGCCCAGACTGCGGCTATCCGTTCAACGAACTTTCCGGATGCGGTGTGGCATTCAAACTGTTGCAAGGATACATACAAAAGCATAACCTAAATATTGAAGATATAACATGCTACCTTGACCTTGTTGCCGTAAGCATTGGTTCTGACATTGTGCCGATAACTGGCGAAAATAGAATTCTTGCATTCTACGGTTTGCAAAAGCTGAATACTTCACCATGCACGGGGCTTGAAAGCATTATTGATCTTACCGATTTGAGCAACAAGGAAATACAAATCAACGACATTGTTTTCAAGATTGGTCCGCGAATAAATGCCGCAGGTCGTATCGACACAGGCAAGACCGCTGTAGAACTTCTAATTACCACCGACCGCGACTTCGCACTGCAAATAGGAAATTCCATCGATGGAATGAACAGCTACCGCAAGGAAATCGACCGTAACATAACCGAAGAAGCCATCGCCCAGATTGAGGCCGACGAAACTTTGAAAAATGCATATTCCACAGTAGTCTTTTCTCCCAATTGGCACAAAGGTGTCGTTGGAATTGTGGCCTCAAGGCTTACCGAAACATATTATAGACCAACGATAGTACTTACTGAAAACAACGGACTTGTAGTTGGCTCTGCTCGCTCGGTTGAAGGTTTCGACCTGTACAGCGCGGTAACTGCATGCAGCGACCTGCTCGAAAGTTTTGGCGGACACACATACGCAGCAGGACTATCGATGCGAAAAGAAAATCTCGAAGAATTCAAGCAGAGATTCGAAAAATACGTTCGTGAAAACATCACAGAAGAGCAAAGACATCCGATAATCCGCATCGACACCGAAATAATGATAAAGGAAATCACTCCCAAAACATACCGCATACTGAAACAGTTTGCTCCATTCGGACCAGGAAACATGTCGCCGATATTTGCTTCAAGGCAAATCTACGACAACGGAATGGGAAGACAGATAGGCAAAAACCTTGAGCACTTGAAGTTAAAAATAGTACAGCAAGTTGGCGACAACAACTGCATTGATGGTGTCGGATTCGGATTCGGTGCCAACTACGAAACAATTTCCGACTATAAGCCGTTTGACATCTGCTACCACATTACCGAAAACAATTTCATGAATCAAACTACATTACAGATACAGTTGCTCGATATAAAAAGCAATGGATAATTGATATTTTTGTCAGATTCGTACAAATGTATTAAGATCAACTTGCATTGATTAAGCTGTATATTCCGTATTAAGCACTATTTCTAGAGCTAGAATAGCAGAAAACTCTGCATATATTACAAAATATTTTCATTGTATTACAAACAAAAAAAAATCAACAAAATCCTTTGTCGGTACGAATATATATATTATATTTGCCGACAATGAGAATTGTTTTTTAATTTATATACTTAACAAAAACAGTATGAGACCAATATTAGTACCGCACGACTTTACAGAAGTAGGCGCATACGCACTGGAACATGCCTATATGATAGGTAAGACACACAACAATCCTATAAGTTTGATTCATGTTGTTTCAAAGACCGAAGAAATTGAACCTGCAAAGGCAAAACTGCAGGAAATTGCCAACAATTTCAGGAAGGGCAAGGAAAACCTTGAAATTACAGTCGAAGTAAGAAAAGGTGACATCGACAAGGAAATATACAAGTACGGAACCGAAATAAATGCACATCTTGCAGTTATGGGAACGCACGGTATTAAGAACTTGAAAAAAGCAATAAAGATTGTTGAAAAGTTTGTTACAATTCCGTTCATTCTTGTGCAGAATCCACCGATATACGGCGAGTACGACCGAATCCTCATCCCGATTGATGCCGACAAGTCATCGAGAATCAGAGTACAGTGGGTAAAATATTTGAATACTTTGTTTGAAAGTAAGGTTTATATCATTTCGTATAATGATAGTGATGGTTTCAGCAGAAAGGACATAAGAAATACCATTACATTTGCAGAAAACATGTTCAACGACAACCTTATTGATTACGACATTAAGTTTTTGGAAAACAAGAAGAACTTCTCAGATGAAATGTACAAGTATGCTAACGAAGCAGAATGTGACCTTGTTATTTTCATGACAGATCAGTATAAGTCGTACATAAAGAATATTAAGAATCCTGAAAACGAGGAGCTTGCTGCTAAGATTCCGGTAATGTGCGTCAACAAGCGAATTGATATAATCAAATTAGGCGGATTCAACTAAAATCATTTTACTGATATAAAACAGCGGACATTGTTCCGCTGTTTTTTTGGATTGTATACAATAAAAAGGCAATAGATCAGTTAGCATTATGATGAAAAAACTTATAATCATATTTTTTCTATTCGCTTGGGTATATCCTAGTTTTGCTCAAGTTGAACCAGACGAATACCAGCAAGGTGGGTTTTGCACCTTCGACAGTCAATTTTTCCCGGTAGAGAAAGGAATGTCGATAACACTTGGCGGCACATGCGGATTTATAGTCAAGGACTTCCGTATAGGTGCATACTTCGACGGAATGAGCAAAACCGCAAAAATAGTAGGGACAGACACAAACCCATACAGCTTGAAACAGAGCCACGGAGGAATTTATTTTGGATATCCCTTCTTCAATGACCACGATTTTCATCTTGTAACCGACATAAAAATAGGCTACGGTTCGTCAGCATTAATAAACTCAACTAGCCGTCGCGGTTTCGACAAAGCTGGATTTGTGGCTATTGTACCCTCTGCGGCCGTAGAATATTCAATTACCGACATCCTAAAAATTTCTCTCGGAATAAACTACCAATTCCATATAAAAGTAAAAACTCCAGAACTATACAAACAGTCGGTACTTAACGCACCGGGAGTATACCTCGCACTAACTCTTGGACTTTTCTAATATCTAGAATTTCAGATAGTAATCTTTTGTCAGCTGCCTATACCTTTCGCTGAAATCATGACGCGTTTCATTTTCAATATACAGTGAATCGTTTATAGGTTCACTTCTTTTCCTGCCCACTTCCACAATTGTTCGTATCGGCGGAGTGTCGGATCGCGAGGAAATATACAATCTTTTCAATGCATACAAACCTACTTTTGCTACTTCATTCTCAAATTGAAGGCATTGTTCAGTAGGATAAATCACAAAACAGCGTCCTTCGGCAGACAAAAATCTGCTCACCGCCATAGCCAGATCTTTGATATTCAAAGTTAAATCGTGTCTAGCAATAGCCCTACCCTTTTCCGGGGCAACTATATCGGTAGTATAGAACGGAGGATTAGACACAATAAGGTCATATTTTTCATCAGGCTCAAAATCCTGTACCGAAGAATGAAAAATCTCTATCCGCTCGCTCCAACGGCTTTGCTCAGCATTGAATTTTGCCACTTCTACCGCCTCAGCATTTATATCAATCCCATGAATTACCGCACTGCTTTTCTGCGCAAGCATAAGGCAGAGCAATCCGGTTCCAGTACCAATGTCGAGTATGCGCCTTGCATCATCGCAATCGGTATATGCTCCTAGAAGTACACCATCAGTTCCTACTTTCATTATCGACTTGCGATGCATTATGCGGAACTGCTTGAATGTGAAAAAATCGTCACGCATCAGACAACTGGATTTTGGTTTACTCCCGAACCGAAAAGAGCAAAATCGTACTTAATAGGATCGGCAGAGTCGAATTTTCGAAGATTATCCGTAAGTTCCATTACTGCTTTCCAGTCGTTTTGCTTGCGTGTAAGTAAGTTAAGATCGCGTGCGCAACGTCCGCAGTGAACATCAAGCGGAATTAGCAGGTTAGCGGGATAGATGTTCTTCCATAGCCCAAAGTCTATCCCACGTCCATCGTCACGAACCATCCAGCGCAGAAACATATTAAGACGCTTGGCTGCCGAACCTTTGGTAATGTCGGAAATATGGCGCATATTGCGAACTTCGTGAGGAATTTCAAATAGCACAGAGTGGACATTCATCAAGTTTTTATCCATTTCAAGATACTTGGAAAACACAGCTTCCAATCCACCATGATTGCGATAAATATTTGCAAGAGAACGAACAAAGAAACGCATATCATCACCATTGAAAGTGCGGTGAACTGCAGCATCAAGGATTTTAAGGTCGCGCTCCTCGTAATTCATGACGAAATCGTAAGGAGCATTGTCCATAAGCTGCATAAAGCACTTTGCGTTGTTTATTATCATCTTACGGTTGCCCCAAGCAATCATCGAAGCAAAGAAACCGCTAATCTCAATATCCTCTTTGCGCGAAAAAGCATGAGGAATCTGTATAGGGTCATTCTCCACGAAACTGCTTACAGCAAACTTTTCGTAACGTTCGTCCAGCAAAGCCTTTGTAGTTTGAAAATCCATTGTTAAAAATGTTTGTTTTTGAATTTATTGAGATTTGCTAGTTATCTCCTCATCGAATCACAAATATCTTTCAGTTATATAATTCATGTAAAACGTGTATAAAAGTATTACACATCAAATGAATTATTTTTTAGATGTCATTATATCAAGCACATAATGATCTGTTTCATTCATGCCTGACGTACCTATGACAGTGAGATTACGTATACAGGCATCCACATCATCGTCAATAATACCCTCGACACACGAAACGCAATGATTCTCCATAGCCAACATAGATGAAAATGCTGCGGATGAAATTCCTGTGGCTATCTTCAACGAACAGCTCGGCTTGGCTCCGTCACAAATCATACCTGTTATGTTGGCAATCATATTCTTGACAGAATAGCACACCTGCTCGTAATTTCCACCCATCAAATAGGTAATACCACAACTTGAACCTGTTGAAGCAACCACACAACCGCACAAAGCCGAAAGCCTTCCAAGACTTTGCTTAATGTAAATGGACGTCAAATTACTTAAAATCAATGCTCTTATAAGTTTTTCTTCTGGTTGTTGGGTATCCCGCGCATAAATGCAAACAGGAACTGTTGTTGCGATACCTTGATTTCCACTTCCAGAATTACTCATCACAGGACTTGGACACCCAGCCATACGAGCATCGCAAGCAGCCGACGTATAGGAAACTATATCCTTGAAAATGCCGTTTCCGAAAAGTGCATCGTGCTGATGTTCGTGCAACATCTTGCCCAAGGTATGACCAAAATTATTATTGAATGATTCCTCGGCTATCGACATGTTCATCTTGCCTGCTTCGAGGATGAATGAAATTTCGTCGATTGGTGCAGTCGTTGCAAAATCGTAAACCTTACGCATACTGAGGTGACATAATTCAGAGTCCTTGCATTCCGAAGAGTCAATTTTCTTTTCGAAAACAACCTCATCGTTGCGCGAAATATGAATGAAATTTGTATGTCCGCAGGCGATTATAGCCTTTGCCATATCTGCACCAGCATAACAAATTGCCTCAATATATAGCTTTTCGGTAATTCCAGTCTTACGTTTTATACTGATCTGCTTTGCATCAATCATCTGCTTGCCTTTTTCGATGCTTTCTGCATTAACATCCTTAAGCACCTCGAGACCATATTCCGACTTACCAATCAAAGCACCCAAAGCAATAGAAATAGGCAGACCAATCATTCCGGTGCCAGGAATACCTACACCCATGGCGTTTTTCAGAACATTGTCGCTCAACAGAACTTCAATCTTTTCGGGAATCCTTCCAAGCGTTTCCTTTGATTTTGACACTGCCAAAGCCACAGCAACAGGTTCGGTACAACCAATAGCCGGAACTACTTCATTCTTTATCAAATCAATAATCTGTTTGCGTTCTACTGCTTCCATAAATTTTTTTTTGCAAAATTAAGGTTTTTAGAAATATGAAAAAATTTTTTCAGGAAACATATAAACGAAAAACATCTTACAAATACTTGTCCTCTAGAAAATTAAACATTCCTTATTAACAGAAAATATTTATATTTGCAAAAAAATGTACTTATGAAACGATTAAACATAAAATCATTGCTTTTCGTTGCGATGAGCCTTGTTGCATTTGCAGGATGCGAAAAGGAACATGAACCCGAAGAGCCTGCAGAATCTCATCACACCGTAGTAACTTATTCGGAGTGCAAAGCGCAAAAGGGTTTCAACGACATAACCACGTCTGTGAGGTACGAAAACGGCACTTTGTATTTTTCTCACACCGATATAGAGTTCAACTGCGCCATAAACGACGTTTCGGTTGTTCCCGAAATAAACGGACAGGCAATAAACGTAACAATAAACGAGGTTCTCGGAGAGTTGGTCGCCGACTGCAATTGTCCACGGGATGTAAACTACACAATCGACAACATCAAAGAAGGCACATACACTATTGTTGTAAAAGTGCACGGACAGGTTATATATCAGGGGGAGATAAGCTGTTGAAATAGATGAAAATCACTTATTCACTTTCCAATGACCGAACCGTTTTCCTCCAACGCGTACAATGATTCCTGCTGCCGCCAAACTATTCATTTCGCGTTGTAAAGTGCGGACAGGCAAGTCCAATTTCTGGGCAAGATACACTTGGGTTATCATTGGATTGTAATTCAACTCTTCCAAAATCCTTTCCGCCAAACCGCCATCCAAAACGTCAACGGAAATGTCGTTTTAGCGGTTTGGAATTACATTGGTGGACTCATTTATTTCCCAGTGTCCGCCCCTGTCTGGACCTATGCGACGAAGGATGCCTTTATCTTGCAAACTCTTTAATTGCCACTTGATTCCATTAGAAGTTATGTTGCACAATTCTGCTAACACAGTTCTACTTATATATGGATTTTGTCTTATGCAATCTAATATTTTCTGGGTAGTTTTCTGGGTAGTTTTTCCGTAGTGTTTTTTGGCGGTTTTGAATTTTCTTCCTGCACGTCATCAAACAAAGCATCGTCCAATGCAGCAAAATGTACACGCAAGCCATTGCCAACCAACTCATAACGCGGCTTTTCTGTTCCAAATTCCGTACAGGCGTTGCAGATTTTCTGAATTCCTCTGCCCCAAGTTTCGATGTATCCTGCTGCAAAAATAAGATTTGGACTAAACCGAACAAATTTCAGAATAAATAGTAAAATCGATTGCTTTATTGTAGCAAATCAGTCAACAATCATCTTTGAAGCCAAAATCTTGTCAACAATCACTATGTCACCTTCTATATGGAATATGATGTTTAATCGCTTATTATGAGTTCTCAACTGCTTTGCATGAGGATGATAGCGGCGTACTGATAAATAACGGCTTTCTGGAATAATGCCAGCAAGGTAGCGCAACGACATAATTTCGGCTTGCAGTTCGCGAGAATATTTTGCAGCATGTTCTGGAGAGTTAATGCTTACTATGTAGTTCGCAATATATTCGATGTCAGCAAAAACCGTATCAAGTATTTTTACCGAGTACTCTTTCATAATTTTTGAAGCACAGCTTGTTCCAACTTTTCTATGAATTCATCAACAGTATGCAAACGATTCATAGGAGTTGCTTCAACTTGCTGGTCTTTTTCGGTATGACCATTTTTCAAAGTAGAACTTTTTAATGTATGTGTTGGTGCAACAATTTTCATTGCTAAATACAATTTTTACAACAGCAAAAATAATGTAAATATCTTGGCAGACAAAATCATTTTTATGTTTTTATTGCAAACAGATGTGCATATCAGTTTTTTATCTAAATTTGCACCCTAAATTTTACAAGTATGATTGAGTACAAGGACAATGTGGAGGCTGCAAATGCCTTGAGGTCGAAATATGACGAGATGCTTGTCGAGATTGGCAAGAAGATTTACGGTCAGGACCAGGTTGTGAAGGAAGTGCTGATTTCGATTTTCAGCCGCGGACACTGCCTGCTGGTAGGTGTGCCAGGACTTGCAAAGACATTGCTGGTTAACACTATAGCCGAAGTTCTCGGCTTGAAGAACAAGCGTATCCAGTTTACTCCCGACCTTATGCCTTCGGACATCATCGGTAGCGAAATCCTTGGCGAAGACCGCCAGTTCAAGTTCATAAAAGGCCCTATTTTCGCCAACTTCATACTTGCCGACGAAATCAACCGTACTCCGCCTAAGACTCAGGCTGCACTGCTCGAAGCTATGCAGGAACGCTCGGTAACCGCATCGGGAACAATCTACAAGCTTGACGAACCATTTTTCGTTATGGCTACCCAGAACCCGATTGAACAGGAAGGTACATATCCGTTGCCCGAAGCTCAGCTCGACCGTTTTATGTTCAACATAAATGTCGGCTACCCGAGCCTCGACGACGAAATCCGCATTGTGAAGAACACCACTGCCGACAAGAATTTCGAAATCAAGCAGATACTTAGTGCCGAGGAAATCATTTATTTCCAGAACCTTATCCGCAAGATTCCAATCAACGACAATGTACTCGAATATGCAGTTCGCCTTGTCAACAAGACTCGCCCCGATTCTGAGATTGCACCCGAAATAACACGCAAGTTCATACATTGGGGAGCTGGACCACGTGCTTCGCAATACCTTGTTATAGGCGCAAAGACCGTAGCTGTTCTCGGCGGAAAATATTCTCCCGACATCGAAGATGTTCAGGCAGTTGCAAAGATTGTCCTGCGCCATAGGGTTGTGAAGAACTACAAGGCCGAAGCCGAAGGTCTTTCCATCGAGGACATCATCGACGAACTTGTGAAAGACTAAGTTTCACCAAACTTACCGCAGATGAAATTCAGGTTTGCGCTGACATTGATGCTCACTTTTGCGACCTTGCTTGCAGTGGCGCAGAAAAAAGTGGAGATACTTCACGCAAACACCTTGGAATACAGCAAGAAGTCGGGCATTGATGCTAAGCGTCTGCTCGGCGATGTTGTCTTTCGCCACGACGAAATCTATATGTTCTGCGACTCGGCTTACTTTTACGACGAGATCAATTCGGTGCAGGCATACAACAATGTGCGCTTCAAGCAGGGCGACACCATTCTGCTCATCGGCAAATACGTAGAATACGATGGTGACCTTCGCATGGCAAAGATGCGCGACTCGGTGATTATGCAGCACAACAAGTCGTACCTCATAACCGACTCGCTCGACTACGACCGCGACAAGAACCTTATCTACTACTTCGAGGGCGGACGAATGTACGACGGTGACAATCGTCTGCGCAGCCAGTGGGGGTATTACTACACAGAGACTTACGACTACTATGCCGTCGAGGGCGTCGTGCTGAAAAATCCAGACTATTCCATTACTAGCGATACACTCAGGTACAATACCGAAACCGAAATTGCCGACTTTTTCGGTCCTACCGAGATAGTTTCCGACTCGAACTACCTATACTGCGAATATGGTCGCTACAACACCACCACCGACGAGGCCAACCTTACACAAAATGCGCGTTTGCAGTCGGGAAGCAACTTCCTCTACGGTGACAGCCTATACTACGACCGCAAAATCCGTTTCGGTGAAGGATTCCGCAACGTGTCAATAATTGACACCGCCAACAATATGATTGCCAGCGGAAACTACGGATATTTCTACGAGGAACCAGAAAAGGCATTCATGACCGACAGCACTCTACTAACCTACATAATGGACGGTGATTCGCTGTTCATTCACGCCGACACCATATTTATTACTACCGAGAAACAGGGCGACACATTGGATTTCAAGTTGATGCGGGCGTTCCACAAGGTGCTGGCGTTCAAGTCGGACGGACAGGCACGCTGCGATTCCATAGCCTTCCACACCAACGACTCCATTGCCGAGTTGTTCTACAGCCCCATAATGTGGAGCGACAACATGCAAGCCACCGCTGAGTACATTTCGGTAAAGTTCGTGAACAAGGAACCAGATTCGTTTGTGATGAAAAATTCGTCGTTCCTGTGCCAGCACATCGAGGACGATTACTACAACCAAATAAACTGCAAGAACATCAACGGCTACCTGAAAGACAAGAAGTTGTACCGCACCGATCTTTATTCCGACTGCCAGACCATATATTATATAGAAGACGAGGAAGAAAACGAATTTGTGGCGCAGAATAAGCTTCTAAGCAGCAATATGCGCGTATTCTACGAAGACAAGACCATAAAGGACATTATGTTCTTCGAGAAGCCCGACGGCCTTGCCCTGCCTATGGACCAGATAACCGCCGACAAGTTGTATCTCAAGAATTTCAAGTGGTTCGACAGCGTACGCCCTAAGGAGAAGAATGATATTTTTGTGTGGAAGGAGATAAAAAGCACACCGCAGGAAGCAAAAACGGAGTAGTTATGAAAAAAATCGTTTTGCTAACTTTGTTGGTTGTATTATCGGGGGGCTATTATGCACAGACACAGTTCAATCGGATTTTGTATGATTCTGTCAGTCCTGGAATAATTTCCAATGTTATTTCTTTTGATAGCACTTCTAATGTTGCTATGTATGCTCATCTTAATAATTATGGAGTTTATGATTTTTCAGCATTGTGCATAGATGAACAGGGGAATGTATTATGGGAGAAGGAGATGTTTGCTTCCGATTCTATTTATGGCAGTTATCTAACTTTGAATACTTTACAGAAAGATACATCGGGCTTTTATTGCCATGTAAAAACAAGTGGAGGAACATCAGGAACAGGAAAGTTTTCCTTAATAATATGGGATTCTTGTTTTAATATTTCACATTTTAAGGATACAATTGGTTTTTATGAATATGTTGGCGGTATAGTTAAATATTTCAATGGAGATTTCTTTATAGCAGGACAATTCTACGATACTGTGACGCAGAAACATATTGCCAATATCGTTAAAATGGATTCGCTTGGTAATATTATTTGGGACAAAGTTGTAGATAATGTGGCATATAGTTCAGCAGACAAGATAATCATATCATCAGACGGTAATATTATTGTTGGCGGACGGCACGGTGGAGGAGATTACGACCAATGGATGCTATCAAAAATGGATACTTCAGGCAATGTAATATGGCAACGGTATTATGGTCGCAATGGCATATATCCAGATGGAGACATTACTGGTCTTCTCGAAACTCCTGATAGTTGCTTTCTTGTAAGTGGCAAATATCCTGCTGTTTCCATAGATGGCGGGTACGAGTACTATTACGATGGTTGCCTGCGGAAGATATCAGCTAATGGGGAACAATTGTGGGAAAAACGATTAAAAACATATAGTATAGACATAGAAGTAGGAAGCACTTATTTACGCAATGTAATACGCTCCATTATTATCTCGGATGGTTGCATATATGTTCTTGGAAGTGATGATTACGAACACCTACTATGGTATAACTCCTACCTAATCAAAATGGATTTTAATGGCAATGTGCTATGGAAACGCATATATTATGGTGAGAACGCCTACAACTGCGAACAGCATTTAGAATCGTTCGACCGCATTCCAGACGGTGGTTTCATAATGGGCGGTTACGGCAACTATATAGATTACTATCCATCTCTGCAACCTTGGATAGTTAAGACAGATAGCCTTGGCATTGACGGTCTTACAACGGCATCACTTCCCGAACTGAATATGGATATAGATTTCCCAGATACTCTTTATTGTGGAGATACGATAAGTTGTATGTTGCGATTATCGGGCAAGTCAGCTCCATATCAATTAAGTTTCAGTACAGGACAAACTATCGACAGCGTTTTCTATCCGCCAGTATGGATGCCATTGGAGATTGGACTGGGAGAAATAAATATTGGTAGCATATACAATACATACGGGCACTTTACCGAAACAGAAGCAACTATAGTCGGTGGCGAATGGGAACAATGCATTCACAAGCCAATACAGTTTGTAGTACCTAATCGTATTGGTGTACAGCAAATTACAATTGAAGTGCGCGATTTCTATGGCGAAAGCAAAACAATCACAAAGGAGATAAATGTAGTAGGTGATTGTGATTCTGGAGTAGAAAATATTGCAGAACAAGGCGTTTCTGTTTATCCCAATCCTGCAAGTGGAAGCATTATTGTGGAAGGTGAAAACATTATAGGGATACAGGTTTGCAATTTGTTAGGTGAAGTGGTGTATGAAATCGGTAGAATCGCGCCACGGCACGACCGTATTAATGTAATCTCCACGGATGGAATGGGCGCAGGTTCGTATTTTATAAGGATAAAAATGGTTGACGGAAAGGTGGTTACGAAGAAGATTATCGTGCTGTAGCCTCGCAATGCTTTGCGACGGTAACGCAATGCATTACTAGGCGGAATTTGGAATGTAAGGCAGAGCCTTAAAGCCTTTTGCCTTCAAATATTTATTAGTCTCCCCTACCCGTTTGCCCTCTCCAATTGATCGTACATGTATATTTCCTTGCCCTGCAATCTTAACATAAGGTTAGCAACACACAAAACATCCTTCTCGCAATAGATTGCAATTCGATCCACATCGTGCTCACCGTAGTAAACACCAGCAACCTCGCTGCCGTCAATATCATCCTTCGGAGTTGGAATGTCGAAAAGGTCGGCCATAAGTGCAAGCGAAGTAAAATTCTTATAGTCGCCAAACTTCCATAGTTCCAGCGTGTCTATATGCTTTATTTCCCATGGCTTTTTTCCTGCAAGGTCTAATGCTTTGGGCAAATTGTACATTCGGTTAACGAGCATTCGACGTGCAATGTACGGAACGTCAAACTCCTTGATATTGTGTCCACAGAGCATCTTGTTTCCAAACGGATCCCACTTCGAGAGCATTTCGGCAAAACCAGAAAGAATCTCCTTCTCATCATCACCATAAAATGACTTCACACGGAACTTTTCTCCAGCAACCAATCCGACCGATATGCAAACTATTTTTCCAAATTCGGAATAGATTCCAGCCCGCTGATATACATCGGAGGCCGTTTCGGTTTCAGCTCTGAAATTCTTGGACTTCTTGTCCCAGTGCTTCTTGAAATTTTCGGGCATGTCATCAAACGAGGCACACATAGGTACGGTCTCAATGTCGATGAACATTACGTTCTTAAGGTCTATATCTTGCATAAATTTCTAATATTTTACTATATTACAAAAAATTTCTGTTTCCCGCCCCCTGAGCCTGTCGAAGGGAAGGTAATTGTTTTCTAATTATTATCAATATGCTGATGAATGAATTTTGCCAGCAGGTTGACGGCAGCATCGTTGTCACCAATGTTCGGCACAATGATGTCGGCATAGCGCTTTGTAGGCTCAATAAACTGCAAATGCATTGGTTTTACTGTTTCGTAGTAGTGTTCGAGCACATCGTTTACAGAACGTCCGCGCTCAACCGTATCGCGACGAAGTATCCGTGCAAGGCGGTCGTCGGCATCGGCATCTACGTAAACCTTAACATCCATTAAATCACGAAGCTCGGGCTGAGTAAGCACCATTATGCCTTCGACTATTATTACATTGCTCGGTTTCACTGTGAGCGTTTCTTGTGCGCGCGAACTTGTTATGTATGCATAAATCGGCTGTTCCACCGACTTGCCTTCCTTAAGTTCCTTAATGTGACGAATCAACAATTCCCATTCAATGGCATTCGGATGATCGAAATTTATCTTTTTCCTCTCCTCCATCGGCAGATGGCTGCTGTCCCAATAATACGAATCCTGTGGCACCAACGTTACCATATCCTTTGGCAGCTGCGCGGTAATCTTATTTACAACAGTGGTCTTTCCCGCACCCGAACCTCCTGCAATTCCTACAACTAACATATAATCCTATTTTTTGTGGCTTCAAAGTTATAAATTCTTTTCTTATGTTGCCTGCTTTTTTTCTGCCAGCCGTAATATTTGCTACAAAATAATATTTCACTTTCGTTGTTGATAAATAGCATTGTTTAAAGTATGCTGCATCATCATTATAATGAATATTCTTTGCTACCTTTGTGGCAATATAACATTAATAGCAATTGGTATGACATTAATAAAATCGATATCGGGTATACGGGGAACAATTGGTGGACAAGTATCGGAAGGCCTTACACCAATGGATATTGTAAAATTCACAAGCGCATACGGCATTTGGAATCGCAGGCAAAATTTGGAGAGCAACAAGATTGTAGTTGGCCGTGATGCCCGTCTTTCGGGACAAATGGTCGAGAATATAGTGGTATCAACTTTGGTCTCCCTCGGTTTTGATGTGATAAACATAGGCATGGCCACAACACCTACAACAGAAGTTGCCGTCATAATGGAAAAAGCAGCTGGCGGAATAATAATTACGGCTAGCCACAACCCGAAACAATGGAATGCATTGAAACTTTTAAACTGCCATGGAGAGTTTCTTACCGACAAGGAAGGCAAGGATGTACTCAAGATAGCAGAAGCCGAAGATTTTACATACAACGACATAGATAGTTTGGGCAAAGAAACAAAGATTGAACATTACGAAGACAAGCATATCGACATGGTGCTCAACTTGAAACTTGTCGACATTGAATCCATCAAGGCTGCAAACTTCAAGGTTGTTATCGACTGTGTAAATTCAGTAGGCGGATTGGTTTTGCCGAAACTGCTCAGAAAACTTGGCGTTAACAACATCGTTGAACTTAACTGCGAAGCCAACGGGCGTTTTGCTCATACTCCAGAACCTATTCCCGAAAATCTCACACAGATTGCCGCAGAAATGCCAAATCAGAATGCTAATGTCGGTTTTGTGGTCGACCCCGACGTTGATAGGCTCGCTATAATATGCGAAGATGGACAAATGTTCGGTGAAGAATATACGCTAGTATCTGTTGCCGACTACATTCTGTCGAAAACTTTGGGCAATACAGTATCAAATATGTCGTCTTCGCGTGCTTTGCGTGACATTACCGAAAAATATGGTTGCTCATACAATGCAGCTGCTGTAGGCGAAGTGAATGTGGTTACAAAAATGAAAGAAACCAATGCCATAATAGGGGGCGAAGGCAATGGCGGTGTTATATATCCGGAAGCACATTACGGACGTGACGCATTGGTAGGAATAGCCTTGTTCCTTTCGTTGATGGCTGAAAAAAAGATGAAAGTTTCGGAATTGCGCAAAACGTTGCCCGAATATTCAATATCCAAAAACAAAATTCAGCTCAACGAAAAAATAAATGTCGACAATGTATTAAAGGCAATGGCTGACAAATACAAAGACTACCAAATATCAACCATCGACGGAGTAAAGATAGATTTTCTGGAGACAAAGGAATGGGTTCATTTGCGCAAATCAAATACAGAACCAATTATTAGAATCTATTCCGAAAGTAATACAATTGAAAGAGCCGACTCTCTCGCAAAAAAGATTATGAACGACATAGAAAAAGAGATTAACAAGTAATGTTTTTTTATTCTTCATCGCAAAAACCGTATTAATCTATAGGACTTACAAATTTGGTAAAAATAGTATCTTTGCGATCAAATAAATTGCAGAATGGTAACACTCGAAAAGATTAAAGAAGCCGGCAAGCGTGTAGAGGCTCTGAGGAGGTATCTTTGACATAGATGCCAAGCGTGAATTTGTAGAAAACGAAAACAAGAAAACCGAAGCTGGCGATTTTTGGGACAATCCTGAAAATGCAGAAGCTACGCTCAAGAAGATCAGCGACATAAAGAAGTGGATAGTAGAGTACGATGCTGTGTCGTCGAAATATGACGACACTGAGGTAATGTACGACTTTTTCAAGGCTGGTGACATAACCGAAGCAGAAATGGATGCCGAGTACGACAAATGCATATCTGTAATAGAGAATCTCGAGTTGAAGAATATGCTTGGTGGCGAAGAAGATGTTCTTGACGCTGTACTTACCATAAATTCTGGCGCTGGCGGTACCGAAAGCAACGATTGGGCCGACATGCTTTACCGCATGTACACTCGTTGGGCGGAAGACAACGGATACAAAATTCAACTTATAGATCGTCAGGATGGTGATAGTGTTGGTATCAAATCGCTTACAATGAGCCTATCGGGCGAATATGCATACGGGTACCTTAAAGGCGAGAACGGCGTACATCGTCTAGTAAGGCTTTCGCCATTCGATGCAGCACACAAGCGACACACATCGTTTGCGTCGGTGTTTGTGTATCCGCTAGTTGACGATACTATCAATATCGAGATTAATCCGGCCGACATCGAATGGGACACGTTCCGAAGCAGCGGTGCCGGTGGACAGAATGTAAACAAGGTGGAAACTGCGGTACGACTAAAACATATTCCCACTGGCATTGTTATCGAAAATATGGAAACACGCTCACAGTTGAAAAACCGTGAAAACGCCATGCGTCTGTTAAAGTCGCAACTTTACGAGCTGGAACTACGCAAGCAGCAAGAGGAGCGTGACCGCATCGAAGGTCAAAAACGCAGAATAGAATGGGGCTCACAGATCCGCAACTATGTAATGCAACCGTACAAGTTGGTGAAAGATTTGCGTACAGGCTACGAAACAGGAAATGTACAGGCGGTACTTGATGGAGGAATCAACGAGTTCATAAAAACCTATCTGATGGAATTTGGCGGAAAGTAGTATGAAAATATGTTCTTCCTCAGACGATAATAATTATTTTTGCAACAGATTCAACGGCCTATAATGCAGAACACCGACAAAATAAGCGCAGTAATACTCGTAAAGAATGGCGAAAAAACAATAGCAGAATGCCTTGATTCGCTATGTGCATTCAACGAAGTTGTTCTGCTTGACAACGGCAGCACCGACCGGACAGTTGAAATTGCCAGTGGTTTTCCAAATGTTAAAGTTTTTTGCGAACCTAATTTCTACGGGTTTGGAAAAATGAAAAACATCGCTGTGAATCATGCATCCAACGACTGGATTCTTAGTATTGATTCCGACGAAATGCTTATGCCCGAAATTGTTGGTAAAATAAACGCTTTGCCACTGAACGACAATACTGTAGTAGCTCTGTCGCGGCTCAACTACTATGGTGATAGGTGCATGAAATGTTGCGGCTGGTATCCCGACTATGTATGGCGCATCTTCAATCGGAAATACACTCGCTTCAATGAAAATATGGTGCACGAAGGAGTTGACATCAAGCAAGATACAGAAAAAGTATATTTCAAGGATGCAATAAAACACTATGCCGCCGACAATATGGACTCGATAATACAGAAAATGAATCGCTATACTAGCTTGTCGGCGCATGAGAAGCACGCCAAAGGCAAAAAAGCCAGCGTAATAGGAGCAATTTTCAGATTCATACACACATTCAACATGAATTATTTCTTCCGCAAAGGAATATTTTATGGGTACAAGGGCTTGGTAGTTTCATTGCTGAATGCCAGCGGTTCGTTTTACAGGCATATAAAACTTTACGAGTTGAATAAAAAAAGCAAATGAAAAAACTTCTGGTAACACTTCGTGATATTACCGAAACTGGTGGTGGCGAAAGGGTTTGTGCAAACCTTATGAATGCATTATCGGAATTTTACGAAATTAAAATCATAAGCTTTTTTAAGAAGGAAAATCACATTACATATAGTCTTGATTCTAAAATTTTGGTAGAGTATTTGTCCGAAGGGGCACAAAATTCTCCCAATTTTCTCAAAAAATTCTACAACAAAATTATTAAGCGTATAATCTTGAGCCTACGTACATCGCGAATTATAAAAAGGCAGAAGCCAGATATTGTTTTTTGCAACGATGGTACGTTCATGCCAATCTTTAAATCCAAAGGCATAAAATACATTAGGCTTTGGCATTTGAATGCACCGCGTAAAAAAAAGAAAGTTTTTAATAGATACGATTCTTTGGTTGTACTTTCAAACAAACAGATGGATGTGTGGAAACAATATCACGACCATATTAAAGTTATACCTAATTTTCTTCCTGAGATAACAGAGAAAACAACAGATTATAGACATAAGGTTGTGGTTTCGATTGGTCGTATGGATTCTGGCGACCAAAAAGGTTTTTTCAGGCTCATTGACATCTGGAACAAAGTCCTCGAAGACAAGAACCTTGCCGACTGGAAGCTACATATTGTTGGCAGTGGAGCATTGAAATCGGACATAGAGGCAAAAGTGGAAGCTTTAGATCTTCAGAAATCGGTGCTTATAAAGCCGTTTTCGGAAAACATTTCCGAAGAATACATGCAGGCAAGCATATATGCAATGGCAAGCCGTTTCGAAGGCTTTGGGATGGTGCTTGCAGAGTCGGCTGCGTTTGGTCTGCCTGGTGTGGCTTTCGACATAAACGCTGGACCAAGCGATATAATTTCCGATGGAGAGAGCGGTTTTCTCATCGCAGACAACGACTTGGATGCCTTTGCTGAAAAGTTGAAATGTCTAATGCATGATGAAAGCATGAGACAACGATTCGGCATAAAATCAAAGAAAATTGTTTCTACAAAATTCTCGAAAGAAAGAATAATTGGACAGTGGAAAGACCTATTCGACGAGATCTGTACTGTACATAACAATGCCTAAATTAAAAGACTAGAAAAATACATTCATCCCATTCCAAAATCAATCTAAAATCGTAATTCGTAAATCGTAAATAATATTGTATTTTTGCGCCATAAGATATTTAATGCGAATATAAAATGTTAAGTCCGCTTAAAATAACAGACTACAAAAAACAATATGCACCAGAATGGGTATGTGCAATGCCAGATGGTTGTCCGCCAGAAGACATTTATGTCCCATTTAATCATACATTCTACCGCCTTGCAAAATATGTGAACACATATAGTTCCGATGATTTTATCTCATACGCCAAAAAAGATGCTTCTAGGAACTGGGGAGATTTATTGCCATTAGCCGTTGGATTGTCTGTAATTTCAGATGAGAATAAAGCCCGAAAAAATTTAAAACTGCCAATGTTCAAACAATTCAAAGGTATTATTGCTCTTACACTTAATCCAACAGACGGTGTTGTAAAGCAAACAGGTATTCATAGGTCCCATTATACTTGGTGGCGCACAAAATCATTCAATATGTCAAACCTAAAAATGCTTCAATTATGAGACAATTAAGCTTGTTGCAAATACTTGAACATTACGATGTACCACAGATATTAACTGCAGTGGATGCTACTGGAACAAGATACCTTTGCGTACTTTACGACTGTTCGGAAGACAAAGTTTATAAATATCTCGGCGTTCAGTTGTCGGAAAATCGCTTGCAGTCATTTATAAGCGGGCAATTAGATTTGAGAGATGCATACTTGCATCCCGAAGTTGAAAATGCCCTATATATTGTAGATGTTAAAAATGAGACTTTGATGGCAACGGAAATGTCAGGGACACAAGATTTAAATGAAAATATGTTACCCGAAGTCGGCTATTTTTACGATGAATCAGACATGGCCAATATCTCCACAGCATCTGACACATATCAACTCGAAGTGCCCATTAGCGACAGAACGACATTTTCAACACTTGTCAACAGAATGGGATGGAGAGCTTCTTCGCTTAGAAAAACTGTTGGTGTAACCGCCACAATATAAAACAGAGTTGAACAACGTTGAATTTCGCAAAATTTCCATTATTTTTGCGCCATAAAAATTGAAACATCATGGTAAGAGTAAGATTTGCACCTAGTCCTACGGGACCGCTTCACATAGGCGGCGTTAGAACCGCATTGTATAACTATTTGTTTGCCCGTCACAATGGCGGACAGATGATTCTCCGAATCGAAGACACCGACCAGACCCGCTACGTCGAGGGTGCCGAGGAATACATTATGAATTCGCTCGAATGGTGCGGTATCAAATTCGACGAAGGTATCCGCGAAGGCGGAAAATACGGTCCGTACCGCCAAAGCGACCGCAAGGACATTTATGCAAAGTACGCACAGATGCTCATTGATAATGGTAGCGTCTATATGGCTTTCGATACTCCAGAGGAACTGAACGAACTCCGTGCTGCAGCAGAGAAGGAAGGCAAAACCTTCATTTACAACTTCTCCACTCGCATGAGTCTGCGCAACAGCCTTTCGCTTAGCAAGGAAGAAGTTGACGAGTTGCTGAAAAACGGAACTCCATACGTTCTGCGTTTCAAAGTGCCGGAAAACCGCGTACTCGAAACCCATGACGAAATCCGTGGCGACATCACATTCAACACCAAGGAAATGGACGACAAGGTTTTGATGAAAACCGACGGCTTGCCAACCTACCACCTTGCAAACATCGTTGATGACCATCTGATGGAAATCACCCACGTAATCCGTGGCGAGGAATGGCTGCCATCGTTGCCATTGCATATATTGTTGTACGAAGCATTCGGTTGGGAACATCCGAAGTTCGCTCACTTGCCGCTTATCCTCAAGCCTAGCGGAAAGGGCAAGCTCAGCAAGCGCGACGGCGACCAGCTCGGGTTCCCCGTTTTCCCGATGCAGTTCAACAACAACGGCGAAATGTGCAAGGGCTACCGCGAAGACGGATATTTCCCCGAGGCATTCATTAATATGCTGGCACTTTTGGGCTGGAATCCTGGCACCGAGCAGGAAATCTTCTCGATGGACGAACTGATAAAGGAATTCACTATCGAGCGCGTTGGCAAGAGCGGAAGCCGTTTCGACCCAGACAAGACAAAATGGTTCAACCACCAGTATATTTTGAAGAAATCGGCAGAAGATGTGGCAGAACTTTTCCGCAAGGACTTGGACGCTCGCGGTGTTGACTATTCAAAGATTGACATTGTTCGTATATGTGAACTTATGAAAGAACGTATTTCGTTCATCCACGAAATGTGGAACGAAACCCGCTTCTTCTTCGAGACTCCAACCCAGTTCGACGAAAAGTTCAAGAAGAAATCGTGCAAGGAAGACACCGCAGAGGTTCTTGAAACCTTGATTACCATACTCGACAAGTGCCCCGATTTCAAGCCAGAAACTACCGAAGGTGCTGTAAAGGCTTGGATAGAAGGCAACGAATGGGGATTCGGCAAAGTTATGTCACCGTTCCGTCAGGCTATTGTCGGTGAAGGCAAGGGACCGAGCGTATTCGACATGATTGAGGTCATAGGTAAAGACGAAACATTAAAGAGAATAAGTAATCTTATCAAGGATTTAAAAGCTTAAATATTAAGTTATTATAATATACAAGGGGCTTGATTTATCGAATCAGCCCCTTGTTTGTATAATTTCAATATTAAAACAATGTATCAGCTTATTTCTGATAGTCAATTCTGAAAATATCGACGCAATTACCACCCTTATCCGAACGTCCCTGCGACGTTGTATAGACATATTTTCCATCTTTTGAGATGTCGAGACCAACCGGGTATGAGTCGGCATTAATAGTTGCAACGACTTGCATCTTATTTGCATCTACAACGCAGAGCTTGCTGCTGAAATTGCATGCTGCCACAACATAACGTCCATCAGGTGTTATTTCAATTGTACGAGCTCCAGCACCAACCTGACAATTCGTCCATGTGCTAATCGTTACCTGCTTGTTCTTCATGTTCTTTGCAGCCTCAAGAAAATCATTTAGAGGTATTCGTTGTACATAACCCTTTGAATTAATGCTTAAATACAGATACCCATTCCTTATTACAAGATGGCGAACATTAGGCATCATGCCATTTACAATTCCAATAAATGAAAAGTTAGACATATCTATAACTGCAATTCCTCCACTACCTCCCATACATCCTACAAGCAAATATTTGTTGTCGGGTGTAAACACAGTGCCACGCAAACAATATCCGCTGTTTACATCACGGTTTACGGGAGTTGTAAGACTGTAATTCAAATCCAACTTATATCCTATTATCACGCACGACAGATAATGCCAGTCGTCGATTGATTCTCCCGATATATCAATGATACCAACTGTATTGTCGCCCCAATGGGTAATTGCTACATATTTGTTGTCGCCCGATACGGCAATCATCTTTGGCAACGGACCTGTTTCCATCAGTTTTACAATCTGGTCGGTTTCCGTATCAATTATGGCTACTGCGGAAGGATCCTGCGCATTAATATCATAGCTACGCCTGTAATATGGTACCCACAAATACTTTCCGTCATGTGTAAAGACGCTTTCTACAGGTTTTCCGTAAAATATGTTCAGATTTTCGGTATAGTGCGTAAATTTAAACAATCCCGAAGGTTTGCTCCACAATTTGGCATCTGCCGAACCAAAATTATGATTGATAACTTTCAGTTTTTTGTTTGTACCTGTTTCATAAACAACAGTCTTTGCGCCTTCGAGCGAATTTACATAATACTTCTTTCCATTAGGGTGAATATTAACCGACTTTGGCGAATGAATATCAGCATCTTGAGTTTCCTTTTCGGTCCACGAATAATTCTGCTTGCGACCTTCGAGAGTAATCGTAAATGCACCATCACTTGATTTCACACTTGTGCCTATAGCCGGATGGACTACTGCCGGAGTATTGTCCTGTGCCTGTAATTTTCCTGCTGTTAAAACTAAAACAACAGTGGCCAATAAATAAAACAAATTCTTTTTCATACTAATAATATTCAGGTAAAACCCTGCAACCTTTAATGTATCTGACTATATAATATTTCTCATTTGATTTCGATATAATTACCCCTCGGCTTATCGTTGCATGAATGAATCTAAAATAATTTTCCTCGGGACAATTTTCAATAACTATTCCAACATGGCCTATCGTATGATAATTTTTTCGACCTCCATAAAAAACGAGATCACCGGCCTGTAAATCATTTTGATTATCAATAATTTTCCAACCATTAGCAAGTTGTCCCGACGAAGATCTGCTCAATTCGTAACCAAACCTACGGAAAACATAGGAAGTAAAACCAGAACAATCGAACATGTCGGGTCCTCCATGCCCATGACAATATGGAACGCCAAGGAATGTCTTTCCGTATTCTATAATACTATCAACCAGCATGATAATAGTTGAATCATTGGCTACTTCTAACTCATTTTCTACTTTTAGTGAATCTTGTGAAGCCAAAGTATCAATCTTCAGCGAATCAGACTGCTGCAAAAAATCAGGCCGGCAAAAAGTTTCAATATCGTTGTTTCCAGACAGACACAACCGTACATCTACCGTATTTACGACTATTACAACGGAAGAAACAAACAGAATTGAAAACAAAATATTTCTACACAAATTCATTGGATTGCAAAGGTAATCAATTTTCCACAAAACTAAATACTCATAACAAAAAATACTCTATTTTTGGCAGACTAAAATTACACTAGACTACTATGCATAACACAAATTGCATTTCAATAACAGATGCCACCGAAAACAACCTGAAAAACATTTCAGTTGACATTCCCAAGCATCAGATTACAGTATTTACAGGCGTTTCTGGTTCGGGAAAATCATCTCTCTGCCTCGACACCATTGCCGCTGAAAGCCGCCGCGAACTCAACGAAACATTTCCGAGCTTCGTACAGCAATACCTGCCTAAATATGGTCGTCCCAAGGTCGGAAAGATTGAAAACATGCCTGTGACAATAGTCATCGACCAGAAGAAACCCGCATCGAACAGCCGTTCCACGGTAGGCACCTACACAGATATCCAGCCGTTGCTACGACTGCTGTTTTCGCGCGTAGGAAAACCGTTTGTCGGATATTCCGATTCGTTTTCGTTCAATCACCCTGCTGGAAGCTGTCCTCGCTGTGCCGGCTTGGGCGAAATCCGCGAACTCGACATCCATAAGCTTGTTGATTTCGACAAGTCGCTAAACGACGAGGACACAATACATTACATCGCTTTTGGTAAAGGCGGATGGCGTTGGATCCGCTATGCACACAGTGGACTTTTCGACCTCGACAAGAAGATAAAGGACTACACCCCCGAAGAACTCGATCTTTTCCTGTATTCACCACAGATAAAACTGAAGAACCCACCGTCAAATTGGCCAAAGACAGCCAAATACGAAGGTCTTGTTCCGCGAATGTACCGCAGCATTATAAATTCGGAAGAAGGTCTGCTTCACGCTGCGGCAATAAACCCGATGCTTACAATGGGTACCTGTCCAGATTGCAAAGGAACCCGACTTAACGAAAAAATCCGCTCCTGCCGCATAAACGGCAAGAACATTTCAGAAGTTGGCGACATGCCGATTTCGGATCTTGTAGATTTCATTGCTGCCATCGACGACCCGCTGGCAGTTGACATCAAGCGTGAACTATCGAAGCGACTACAGGCACTGATGCAAATTGGGTTAGGCTATTTATCGCTAAGTCGTGGTACAGGAACACTTTCCGGAGGCGAAGCCCAACGCATAAAGATTGCAAAATACATCAATTCACCTCTTACCGACATGGCCTACGTACTCGACGAACCAAGCGTCGGACTGCATCCTCAGGACATTAACAAGCTGAAAGATTCGCTTCGCAACCTGCGCGACCACGGCAATACTATATTGATTGTTGAGCATCATCGAGAAATAATTGCAATGGCCGACCATATTATCGATATGGGACCTAAGGCTGGCGCACATGGTGGAGAAATCATGTACGAAGGTTCGTATGAAGGACTTTTGAAGTCCGACACCATATCGGGCAAAATGCTTCGCAGCAAGAGCCAGTTCAAAACTGAAATTCGTAAGCCACAAGGATTTATAAGCATAAAGGATGCAACCTTACACAACCTGAAAAGCGTATCGGTTGACATACCATTAGGTGTAATGACCGTGATAGCAGGTGTTGCAGGTTCGGGAAAATCGTCGCTGATGGAGGAATTTCAGCAGCAATGCGACCGCAAAACCATATTCATCGGGCAGAAAAACATAGGCATAAACCTTCGTTCAACCCCTGCCACCTACCTTGAAATCTCCGACCCGATACGCAAGTTGTTTGCACAGGCAAGCCACAGCAACATGCAGCTTTTCTCGTTCAACTCGAAGGGCGCATGTCCAGCCTGCGGAGGAAAAGGCGTAATAATATCAGACATGGCTTTCATGGAGTCGATAGTAACCGTCTGCGACGTTTGTCACGGAACAAGGTACAACGAGGAAGCTCTTTCGCATCGTTACAAAGGCAAGAACATTGCTGAAGTGATGGGGCTAAGCGTTGAAGAAGCAGTGGAATTCTTTGCCGACCAGCCATTTTTGCCAAAACTGAAGGCCTTGGAAAAGGTAGGACTTGGCTACCTGCATCTCGACCAGTCGATGACAACGCTTTCTGGCGGTGAATTGCAACGCATAAAGCTTGCCGACCAGCTTCACCGAAGTGGAGAAATTTTCATCCTTGACGAACCAACAGATGGCTTGCATCTGGATGATATTCATAAACTTCTAAACCTTTTCAACGAAATGACCGATAGTGGCAACACTCTCATCCTCATCGAACATAGCATGGATGTGATGAAGCAAGCCGACTACCTCATCGAAGTAGGTCCTGAAGGTGGAGAAGCCGGTGGACGACTGTTATTTGCAGGAAAACCCACAGAAATATTCAACTGCAAACAATCGGTAACAGCAAAGTACCTGTAATAGATTCTTTGCTACATTACAGAACCGCTCTACATTATTTCCAAAAATGTGGATAATATTGTGTATATACCAAGGATTATTATTATAGAGCCCCCTACCCTGTTGATTATTAAAAAATGCCGTGGCCTGATTTTCCTACGGAAAAAACTAAGTGACATTGTCAGGAATGTCCACCATAAAAACGACCCAAGCACAAAACCAACCATTATAAGTATACCGGTAATGATTTCGTTCCTATCGGAAATACAATCTCCAGCACCAACATTAAACATTGCAAAGAATGCAAATATGTATGTCATTGCTCCAATAAAATTGGAAAGAGTAAGTGCGACCACCGAAATGAAATCCTGCCATAACGAATTGCGTGTATCCTTGCTTTTTCTTATATCTTTCAGTACATTGCGCTTGAACATGAAAACACCGAAAATAACAACAATGATGCCCCCTATTACACCAAGAATAGGTTTGTATTCCTGTATCTTGTGAAAAATAAGCGAATATAGGAAATATGATAGCGCTGCCATTATTGTATCAGCAAATACCACCCCAAGGCCAGAAATAAAAGATGATATACGTGGCCGTGTGAGTGCACGTTGAATACAAAGAACAGCAACTGGACCTACCGTTATCGAAGCTGTAAGTCCAACCATTGCACCGCTGAATATTTCAGAAATCACAATGCAAAGAAACAAACTTTTTTTTAATGTTTGACATATTCAATAATATACTTGTGATATTTTTTTTCTATAAGAGCAAATTTCAAAATACAGAAGATTTTTTTCAGTAGCTACTAATAAAATTATTACTTTAGCCGTCTAAATTTAATAAATGAAAAGCCATGTTGAGCGAAAACGAAATAAGACGTCAGAAAAGTCTATTGGAAGGAGAAGGAAATTTTGTGGAAATTGTTGCACCGGCAACTCCTCAGAAGGGAATAACCATAGTTGACAACCAGCAGCATTTTATAGATTGCTACGAGGAAAAATGTAAAAATTACAAGGTTGAAAAGTTTGTCCCAGCATCTGGTGCTGCCACAAGAATGTTTAAACGCCTGATTGCTTTTAATAATGAGCCTAATCTAAAGAATCTGCACGACGGAGGAAAATATTCTGTTAAGACAACTATAGATTCTCTTAAGAACTTTGCCTTTTTCGACACATTAATTGCCAGCATAAAAGATGTTAAGAATTTAGAAGAAGTTTCTGATAAAATACTGCATGAACCGCTTAACTATGCCGGATTACCAAAAGGTCTTGTCGAGTTTCACAAATATGACGGATTTTCGCGTACAGCATTCGAGGAACAAATATATGAAGCAGTTGCGCTTAACAAATCCGAAGAGCCCGCAAAACTTGAATTTACTGTTTCTGAAGAACATTTCGAGATGTTCAAGTCCTTGCTGGAAAATATTTTATCCAAAAACAAATTAAATATTGAAGTTGATTTTTCATTTCAGGAAAAATCAACAAATACAGTGGCAATATACGAAAACGGAGAACTGGTAAAAGACAATTCTGGAGAACTTTTCACACGGCCAGGTGGACATGGATCTCTCCTTCAGAACCTTAACAGAATTGATGCCGACATTATCTTTATAAAGAACATCGACAATATTGTTCACCAAGATTATACAGAAGAAACTTTACCATACAAGGAAATGCTTGGCGGAATGTTGATCGAGACTGTTGAAAATATCAAGTCGTATATGGAAAGTCTGGCTTCTGATAAATCGGCAGAAAATTGTAACCGCATAGCAGATAGTTTGGAAAAGGTATTTTACACCGATTTTGAACGCAATGATAACCTTTGTGAAACACTTATTCAATTTATGAATAGGCCGATCCGCGTTTGCGGAATGGTGAAAAATACTGGAGAACCAGGCGGTGGTCCTTTCTTTGTACGAAACGGTGAAAATGTATCGTTGCAAATAGTTGAAAAAGCTCAGATAAATCTTGAAAATGCAAGTCAGAAAGAACATTTCAAAAATTCAACACATTTTAATCCTGTTGATTTAGTATGCTATACAAAAGATTATCAAGGAAATAAATTTGATTTGAATAATTTCGTCGATCCTTCAACCTGCTTCATTTCCGAAAAAACATACAATGGCAAACCTATTAAGGTTCTCGAACATCCTGGACTTTGGAACGGATCTATGGCCAATTGGCTTACAATTTTTGTCGAAGTGCCATTAATTACATTTAATCCTGTTAAGGAATTGAACGACTTACTTAGAAAAGAACATCAGCCGCACAATTCCGCTGTGAACTTCTAATGCTAGAAAACATACAGTTAAAATACAAAAATCACTAATTTTGCAATCACAATACATGATTGTATAAATATTTTTTAATCAGCATTTTAGGCATGAAAGAACTGAGAAATATAGGAATCGCAGCGCATATCGACGCTGGCAAGACAACGGTATCGGAACGAATACTTTATTTCACTGGAGTGAACCGTAAGCTCGGTGAAACCCACGACGGGCAGGCTACGATGGACTTCATGAAGCAGGAACAGGAACGTGGTATCACGATTGCATCAGCAGCAATTACCTGCACTTGGAACAATCACCAGATAAACTTGATTGACACCCCTGGTCACGTTGACTTTACTGTGGAAGTGGAGCGTTCGTTGCGTGTAATCGACGGAATGATAGCCGTTTTCTGTGCTGTAGGTGGTGTAGAGCCGCAAAGCGAAACCGTATGGAATCAGGCCGAGCGCTATCGTGTACCGCGCATCGCTTTCGTCAACAAGATGGACCGCACTGGTGCAAACTTCGGCGAAGTCGTCATGCAAATGAACAAGTACCTAGATGCCAACGCCTTGCCATTGCAAGTGCCTATGGGTGCAGAAGATTCTTTTGCCGGTGTAATCGACATCGTTCGCAACATTGCATATACCTTTGCCGATGGCAAGCGCTTCGAAAATCCTATTCCTGCCGAATATACATCACAGGTCGAAGAAGCCCGTACTTTCATGATTGAAAAGCTTGCCGACGGCGACAACGAAATAATGGAAATGTATTTCGACGGAAAGGAAATTCCTGAAGAAAAGCTGAAGAAGGCAATCCGCGAGCAGACCTTGAAGCTTTTGATTACGCCTGTTTTCTGCGGTGCTGCATACAAAAACATTGGTATCCAGCTTCTGCTTGATGCCGTTGTTGATTATTTACCGTCGCCTATTGATGTTGGCTCAGTAATCGGCACCGACCTGCACGACAGCGAAAAGACTCACAGTCGCAAGCCATTCGACAACGAAAAGTTTTCTGCATTGGCTTTCAAGCTGATAAACGACCCGTATGTTGGCCAGCAGACCTTCATCCGAATTTTTTCAGGCAAGCTTACAAGCGGAATGGCAGTTTACAACTCATCGAAGCGCAAGCCCGAGAGAATCGGACGTATTTTCCGCATCAAGGCAAAGGAGCGTCAAGAGATTACCGAGGCCGGTGCTGGAGAAATCGTTGCATTGGTAGGTATGAAATATACCAAGACAGGCGACACCTTGTGCGACCAGGAATTCCCGTTGTACTTGGAATCTATTCACATTCCTGAACCCGTAATCCAGTTGAAGGTACAGCCGTCAAATCAGAAAGACAAGGACAAGCTGAGCGAGGCTCTTGGTCGTCTGGTAAACGAAGACCCATCGTTCCACGCAAAGTACAACGAGGAAACCGAGGAAACTGTAATTTCGGGCATGGGCGAGTTGCACCTTGAGATTATGGTTGACCGTCTAAGAACTGAATTTAAAGTAGATGTTGAAGTTGGTGAGCCAGCTGTTGCATTCAGGGAAACCATTACCGCGCCTGTAGAGACCATGTACAAGCATGTAAAGCAGACAGGCGGTCACGGACAGTACGCGCATACAATCATGCGCATGGAGCCGAATCCGGGCAAGGGCTACGAGTTTGTCGATGTGGTCAAGGGCGGCAACATTCCTGGAGAGTACATTCCGTCGGTTGACAAAGGTGTATGCAACATTATGGAACGTGGTATCCTGTCGGGATTCCCAGTTGTGGATGTCAAGGTTACGCTGCTCGATGGTTCGTATCATCCTGTCGATTCGTCGGATATGGCATTTCAGCTGTGTGCCGAATTGTGCTTCAAGAGCGGATTTATGAAGGCAAGTCCTATATTGCTCGAGCCAGTGATGAAGGTAGAAGTCAACACTCCAGACGATTACATTGGCGACGTTGTTGGAAACCTCAACCGCCGCCGTGGAAAGATTGAAGCAATGAGACGTTACCGCAAGGGTTCTCAGAAGATAGTAGGACTTGTACCGCTTATGGAAATGTTCGGCTATGCAACCCAGTTGCGCAACATAACATCGGGCCGTGCCAACTATTCGATGGAATTCTACCAGTACATGGAAATGCCTTTGAACATACAGACCGAAGTGCTGAAGAAGTTGAATGAGAAGAAATAGCCATGGAAATTGTATTTTTGGGAACGGGAACATCACAAGGCACTCCAATTTTAGGATGCGATTGCGAAGTATGCAGATCTATCAACCCAAAAGACAAGAGGTTGCGTTCGTCGGTGCTGATACACCACAATGGGCTTGACCTGCTCATTGACTGTGGACCGGATTTCCGATACCAGATGATTCGCGAAGGGGCAAACAATGTTGATGCTATTCTGTTTACTCACGGGCATATCGACCATACTGGAGGCCTTGACGACATTCGTCCGCTCAATTATCTCACCAAGAAACCTATGGAAATATATGCCGAGCAACGTGTAATTGACGCATTGCACAAGCAGTTTTTCTATATCTTCGACAACAGTACATATCCAGGAGTCCCAAAAGTAAACATTCACCCTGTGGATTCTAAGGCCGATTTTACAATAGGAAACATCAATGTGACACCAATACGCGCTTATCATGGACAATTGCCTATATTGGGCTTTAGAATCGAAAATTTTGCCTATTTAACCGATGTAAAGGTTGTGCCCGAAGAAGAGATGCCCAAACTGCATGGAGTTGATATTCTCGTGATAAATGCACTACAATACGATGCTCACCCAATGCATTTTACTCTCGACGAAGCTGTAGCCTTTGCAAAGAACATAGGTGCAAGAAAAACATATTTCACACATGTAGGTCATCGCATATCATATAACGATGCAATGAAGAAACTGCCACCCAACATGGAACTGGCTTATGATGGTTTGCATTTATCTTTGTGAAAAACAAACCAGTAGCTCAACTTATATAAATACGCTTACGACTAAACATATAGCTACAAGAATAATGTAGTAGGAGAAAGCTTGTGTATCAATATATTCTTTGGGACGTATTCCATATAATGATTTTACTACGGAAACGAGAATTATTTTTTCAATTATGTTTCCTATCAGAAATGCGACCGCAACACCAAGTATACCAATAAGATTAATCAGTATTATACTTAATGCCAAATTCACCAGAATGTTTATTGCTGCAGCAGCCAGTATTGGACGACTTTGACGTTTGCCAATAAGAATGCTCTCTGGAATAATAAACCTAAAAATTGAGGCAAAGCAATATACATTGAAAATCAATGCACTTCCGTAGAAATCTGTGTTAAATACCAACGGATAAAAATATTTGCTGGATATTATTGCGACCATTGCAAGCGGTATGAAAATGTGCATTATGTGCTTACTTTCATGCCTTATGCTTGCAAGAATATTCGACTGGTTATCATTATTGGCAATACGAGAAGCCATGGCTTCCGACAATGCCGTTACCGGCAATAGTATCAATGGAAATTCCTTTGCTCCATACCTGAATAGTGCATAATGGCTTTCATCAAATTTACTTGCTACAAGAAAACTATCTAAATATTGTATTCCCTTAACAATCAATACGCTGAGAATAAATATCCATGATAGCCTAATAAAATTGGACATGTATTTGATGGATAATCTTATCCTTGAATATCTGAAGACAATAATTATCAGCCAAATAAATTTTATTGCATTAGTTGCCAAAAGTCCATACAATCCATATCCGAGATCATTGGTAATAATTACAGGAACTGTGACCGCAAAAATCTGAAAAGAAAAAACTATTGCTCCGTATGCAGCAATATGTTGCGGCTTATTCTCGATTAGATATATGTATTCTATAAGATTTGTTGGGCATGATAATACTATGTATGCCAGCAGGATTTTTAAGTATGGAATACGACCACCACTAAATCCTACAAAATTTGCAATTTGCTCTTGCAATACAAATACGGCTCCTGCTGTAATCACTGATATAAATATAAATATCAGTGTTATGTTGAAATATGCATCTGTTTTTTCATTTCGAGGCTCGCGCTTAAGCGAAAGCATTGACTGTATCATTCCGCCAGTCCAGAAAAAGCAAGAAGCACCCGAAATAAGCAAAAATGTTTCGTACGTTCCGATTTGGCTTATACCAATTTTTGTTTTCGACAGCACTACGCCTACAAGCAGCAATGCTACAAAACGGAACAACTGCAAAAACTGCAGAGACCGAACATTGTTAAGGTATTTTTTTATGATTGACACCTGCTACTTTCCGAGACTTTCAAGATAACCAGCCATAATTTTCTGTATATACTTTCCAATTATGTCAAACTCGAGGTTAACAATTGTTCCCACCTTAATGCAATGAAAATTAGTAACCTGGTAGGTATAAGGTATTATTGAAACAGAAAATGTATTCGATTTCGAATTCACTACTGTTAGACTTACGCCATTCACCGAAACAGAACCTTTTTCCACAGTTATATTGCCTTTAGACTTGTCATACTCAAACGTGAAATACCAACTTCCGCCATTTTCTGTTACGTCTATGCATTTGGCTGTCTGGTCAACATGACCTTGAACCATGTGTCCATCAAGAAGTTTATCCATTGTCATGCTACGTTCAATGTTCACTTCATCACCAATATTCAGCAATCCTAAGTTAGACTTGTCAAGGGTTTCCTTCATTGCTGTAACTTTGTATGTCTTTGCAG
>Ga0265300_10000285_pt1 | contig 53580 bp, 41 predicted proteins | sample AusTroGonzalo_MG_FD_193482 | JGI IMG/M metagenome (GOLD analysis project Ga0265300, IMG submission 193482) | Bovine rumen microbial communities from tropical cattle in Woodstock, Queensland, Australia - Gonzalo_03 | ecosystem: Host-associated > Mammals > Digestive system > Stomach > Rumen ... | reverse complement strand
TACTATATACTATTTTTATTAACGATTATGGTTTGTTTCGATATAATTGTTCGAATTAATCGATAAATAAGAGTATATTTGCACCACACAGTTTCAGCTATGGAATTAAGGCAGTTAAAGTATTTTGTCGAGGTGGCAAGGCTTAAGAGTTACTCGCTTGCCTCAAAGGCTCTTTTCATCACTCAGAGTACCATATCACAGCAGATACGTAAACTGGAGGATGAACTGGGAGTTGAATTGCTCACCCGCGATACCCGGCATGTGGGGCTCAGTGACTACGGGGAGCAGTTTTATCCGTGCGCAGTCCAGTTGCTGGAGTATGCACAGGCGGGAACGGACCGTATCAGGGATGTCAAGAATCTGCATGTGGGAACGCTCAGCGTGGGTTGTACATATGCTTTCGGACCGCTTCTCAAGCAGACGGTACTGGATTTCTACAAACAGTTCCCGCATATCCGCTTAAGTATCATCATAACCTCAAAGGAGGAACTGCGTCAGAAAATGCTGGATCATGAACTTGACCTGGCCCTGACCTATAAGTCTCCTATAGGTGATGACCGTATTGAATCGCATCTGCTTTTCCAGAGCCGGTTGTGTCTGATTGCCCGTAAGGGTGTGCTCAATGGGGTAGGTAAGGAGGCTACGGTGCAGGACCTGACACGGTTCCCGCTGGCACTTCCGTCAAAGGGCCTCCAGGCAAGGGATACATTGGAAACCATCCTGTATGCCCAGAACGTAAAACTGGATATCCGTCTTGAGATAAACAGCGTCCGCTCATTGCTGGACCTGATTGCCAACAGTTCACTGGTGACAATGCTATCGGAAGAGTCAATCAGGGATATGAAGGGACTTGAGGCTATTCCTATTGCCCACCGTGACGGCCGGATGGATGGCTGTTATCACTATCTGATGGGTTCCTATCATAAGACATCGGCCCAGAAGTTTGTGGAACTGCTGCAGCAGAACAACTCATCTAAAAGAAACACAGGTCTCTGACCTAAAATAAATTACAGGACAAATGCTTAGAGCACAGCAATGGAACAGCCAGATATGGCTCAGCGGTTGGTGGAAAGCATCGGTAACACGTGGCGGTGATGCCAAACGGGCCCTTCTCACCAAGGTCTTTATGCATAATCTGGACATTTTCCGTGACGGCGCTTACCGTACGGAGAGTGACAAGGTGGTAACTCTGCCCGTGAGCGGCACATTTGTTGATGAGTCAGAGATGTTCAGCGCTCCCATAGTCCTTCCGGATCAGTTCAAGAGTACGGATACGGATCTGTGCGTACTCAATGTGGATTGCATCCTGGCTACACGTGATCTGGTGGAGCAGGGGTATAACCCGGCGCTGCTCAATATGGCCAGCCTGTACCATCCGGGTGGGGGAGTGCTCACCGGCTCAAGCGCACAGGAGGAGGACCTTTGCCGTCGCAGCAACCTTGCAATTTCACTCTATCAGTTTTCTCTGCCGGGAGGCCGATACGGGGATCTGGCCGATATGGTCCGTGTAAAACGTCGTGCCGAGCGATACCCGATGGACAACACCTACGGCGGAATCTACAGTCCCGATATCACATTCTTCAGGGGAACGCGTGATGAGGGGTATGCCTTGCTGGATGAGCCTTTCAAGGCCGCGGTTATATCGGTCGCATCATTGAATTACAACCCCAAACACGGTCACAATCAGCTTGATGACGGCAATATCCCTGAGTCCGATAAGCCCATCCTGAAAGAGAAGATACGCACGATATTGCGCATTGGCGCCCTAAAAAAACATGACAGTCTGGTATTGGGAGCACTCGGTTGCGGAGCCTTCTGCACTCCGCCCGCCCAAATGGCTCACTTATTCCATCAGGTCTTGGATGAACCGGAGTACCGTGGGCGGTTCAAGAAGATAGTCTTTGCTATCATAGATTCCCCATCAAGTAACAATTACAAGCCTTTCCTAAAAGAGCTGGGGTAAGCAACTTTTTGTACCTTTGCGGCATGGAAAGAACACTTGTAATATTGAAGCCCTGCACAATTCAGCGTGGGCTTATCGGTGAGGTGATATCACGGTTTGAAAAACGCGGTCTCAAGCTTGTGGCCATGAAAATGGTGCAGCTGGACTCTGAAATACTGCGCAAGCACTATGCGCACATGGTGGAGAAACCTTTCTACCCAATAATAGAGAAGTCTATGATGGCGGCTCCGGTTGTGCTTTGCTGCTGGGAGGGCATAGATGCAGTAAGCGTAGTCCGTGAGATGGCGGGTGCCACCAACGGCCGCAAGGCTCTGCCCGGCACGGTACGCGGTGACCTGTGCGTAAGCCATCAGGAGAACATAATCCACGCATCCGATTCTCTTGAAACAGCAAAAGCGGAGCTTGAGCGCTTCTTCAGTCCTGAGGACTACTGCGACTATCCCTCTCCGCTGTTCGATTACCTCTACGCTCAGGACGAGCTCTAAAAAACCACACAGAAGTGACAGTCCCCATTGTGTGCTGCAACACAAAGGGGACTGTCACTTCTGTGTGATTTTGCGTATATTTGCCAATATGAATCTGAGAAGGTTGTTATTTATTGTGCTGATGATGCTCCCGCTGCAGGGAGTGATAGCGCAGGATTGGAGTAGTCCGGAGTTGGAGTCATTGCTGCGTACATATATCAAGCAGACCTATGATGTCCAAGGAACGGTATATGGCGTGGATGAGTACGAACCTGAACCGTATCCGCTCCAGGGTGCCAATGTCAAGGTTACCTGTATGGGCGATACGACTGAAATGAATGGAGGTTCGGTTAATCAGGACGGCAGTTTCTGGGTTTATATATCACGTCGTGACCGCCTTAAGGATACCCGTCTTAGAATAACCGTTTCATATCTGGGCATGCAGACTTTTGATACCATCGTGAGTCCGCCCATGAAGAAGGAGAGCGGCATAAACACATACACTGTCAATTTTGATACGCTGATACTGCACAGCAATCCGCTTACAACTGAGGAGGTTGAGATCGTGGCTGAACTGCAACGAATGTACCAGCGCGGCGATACCATCATATTCAATGCCGATGCCTACGAGATGCCCACCGGAAGCGTCCTGCTGGATCTGGTGCGCCGACTCCCCGGACTCAAGTATTCCGACGGCAAGATGACCTATCTGGGTCGCGACATCAATGAGATACGTCTTAACGGAGACTCATTCTTTAAACGTGACATGAGTATAGCCCTCAACAATATGCCAACGGACAAGATCAAGAGCCTTAAGGTCTATGAGGTTCCCGTTGACACATTGAATGTCATGAGTGACAACCACCTTATAATGGATATGGAGACCAAGGAGCCGGTTAACCGCACTATTTTTGCAAATGTGGAACTGGCTACTACCGAGAATCTTGACCGATACAGGGTATCTGTGAACGGATCCACCTGGAAGCAGAACGGTTCTGAGCTATACGCATCATTCTCACGCAACACTATACCGTACGAGTATAGCCACCAGCTCAAGACAGAGAATACCGATGGATCCCTTTACTTCAACAAGGATTTCAAGAACGGGTCCGTGAATGCATCGGTGGACTACGGAAGCAATTATAGCGAGGGCAAGACCGCCAATTACAACAAGATGTTCATGCCCCAGTTCACCCAGAACTCACAGAGCGTCTCTACTACATCGAGCGGAAGCCACGGCTGGAACGGATACGCAGGACTGAACAGGCGCATAGGCAAGAAGATGAACCTGGGATTGAATCTGGATATGAACAGGAATCGTAATGACAACACCAGCAGTTCCATGGACTCCATATCGAATGAAGGTGAGGGACTTATCAGCTCGACAGAGCAGACCAGCAGAGGTGAAAACGTGAACAATTCATATAACCTGAGCGGACGGCTTTCATGGAATTTCGGTAAGGATGACAATTACAGTTTCTATCTTAATGCGGGTGTGGGCCAGACGGACGCTGAAGGTACAAGCATAAACAGCTCCAAAAGCCGATTCTACCAGTTTGGTGACAGCGCCCGTATTGTTGACCATAGGATATATACACCTAATAAGACCGGCAACTACAGGTTCAACGCCAATCTGCAGCGCCGTATGGGCGAGGCCGGATACCTGGGGTTGAGCTATGCTTTCATATACAGTAACGGCAAGAGCATCCAGAGCTATGAGGATCTGGATGCTGACGGAAATCTGAGTCCTGTGGATTCTCTCTATTATGACAAACGTAACAGTCAGGTAAACAATTCGTTTGATCTGGATTATTTCTACACTGACTCTTTAGTGCGCATAAGCGTGACTGCCAGTGCCACTCCGCTTGTAAAGACAATTGACAACTATAACCGCATGCCGGGCAAGGCCGATGAACATATCCGATATGCGGGACTGAGCTATTCGACCAATGCCAACCTGCGTTTCAAGGTGTTCAAAAGAAACCAGATAGGACTCTCCTATAACGGTTCAAACGGATTGCCCGATGTGCAGCAGCTCTCCATGGTTACTGATTACAGCGACCCCATGAATATAACCATGGGTAACAGTTCACTCAAAAACTCATTCTCGCATAACGTGGGGCTGGAGTTCCAGTTCAGGTCATACCTGCGCACAAGCGTAAACTGGGGTACCACCATAGACCAGATAACCTCACTTACCCGTCTGGACCGTAAGACAGGCGCGCGCATAACGTCACCCGCCAACATCAACGGCAGCTGGAATATGAACGAGTATCTGTTCCTGACATATCCTCTCCGTGACCTGACTCTCAGTCTTACCGCAAACCATTCGCTCAATCATAACGTGGCGTACGTGCAGAGTTATACCGATGCCACCGCCAACAAGAGTGCCACGGACTATCACCGTGTGAGCCTGAATATGGAAGGTGCCTATTCGGACCGGTTCTGGCTGCTGCAAGCCAACGTAGGCTACTCGATGGATAAGAGCAAGAGTGATTATCTTGACAAATCCAGCGGCGGTAAAAGGGTAACGGCCAGTGCAACCCTGTCATACCAGTCATTGATAGGACTGGGCGCAACTACAAGTTGTAACTATAGCCATCCGTTCGGATATGAGATGGAATCGGCCAACCGTGCCGAATGCCTGTGGAACATATCGGCCGAGTACAATTTCCTTAAGGAAAAGAATGCAACGCTTAGCCTCACATGGCGTGACATACTCCGCTCATACAACGGATTCTCGGCATCAGTATCGGGTACCAGCTGGAATGAGAGCCGTACGTTCAGTGACACCTCCATGTTCGTGATAGCGTTCAGCTACCGTTTCAATAATTTCAGATAACCTCCTGATGGGGGTTGGAGTGGCGCAGAGCATTGGGGCTCACGCCGGCAATCTTCTTGACGAACTTGCTGAAAGATGACTGGTCGGCAAAATTGAGTTCGTCCGATATCTCCTGTATGCTCATGTCCGATGACAACAGCATGGAACGTGCGGTGGAGAAGAGCAGGTCCGTAATGATGGCACTCAGCGTCTTGCCGAATATGTTCGTGGTTATCTGATTCAGGTATTGTGGCGTAAGGCACATCTTCTCAGAGTAGAACTTGGCCTGATGCTCCTTGCGATAGTTGTTCACAATGAGAAGGTAGAGTTCACGGCCCAGGGCCTGCTGTCGTGTAAGCGGCTTACCGTTATCCGTGATGTCTTTCATATGTATCTGCATGATGTTGTCCAGTTCCACATGATGCCAGACGGTGGCGAGCCTGATGAACGGAATGCGGTTGGGGCAGTCCTCCCTCTCAATCTGTTCCATTATACGCTCAAGACACTGCTTCATGGTCTTTGATTCCTTTTCATTAAGTCTGAGCACAGGATGGAAATATGTCTGGGTCCATCTTTCTGATTTGACAAGATAATTGAGATGAACTGACAGGTTGTGACCGTTTGAATCCAGCAGAAGTATACGTACCGTAAAATCCGGGCTGCACTCCGCAAGACGGCACGTATGGGTTGGCGCCAGAATGAACAGACAGCCGGGCTCAAGACGGTAACTGTCATTGTTGAACTCAGTTATGCCGTATCCGTGAGTTATGTATCCCACGGCAAAAGCGTCTATGGCAAACAACTCCCTGGTTCTTGTATGTCCGTAGAACTGTGTGTTGATAACGGCAATCTGATCCTTGTATACACAGGGTGGTTCAAATACCGGCGCCAGATTTACTATGTCCTTGATACTGTATCTGTTCATTTTTTTGATTCAAAATGGACAACTAAGATACGTGTTAATTCTCAAATATGTTTCAAAATTGACAAATTTTGTTTTGTTTCGGAACTATTTGTTCCGGGCTATATCCCGATATTTGCAGTGCAATCATGTGCTGTCGCGACGACATTTCTGGTTGTAAAGGCAATGTTGGAATGAAAAGGTGTCCGTTAAATGTGTCCTGAGTTCTTTCCTTTTCAAAACTCATGATGCATGGACCCCGGATAAATGGCAGTCTTGTAAGGTTGGCTGCCATTTATTTTTTTTCTTACACAGGTTTTAGAATTGTAACTTATTTGTTATCTTTGTATTATTCAGATAAGAATTATGAGCCGTAAGTATTGTATATGTATCCTGTTTTCATTGCTGTCACTTTGCATTACGGCCGGTGCGGATACCGTCACTGTGGGTGACCTTAAAGAACTGTACAAAGAGATAGATGAGGCCATAGCAGATTCCCGTAGTTTTGTAAAGGCGCATGAGGACCGTATTGATGAGACCCGTGCCTCTTTTATAAATGCACAGTCACCTGAACGCAGGATGATGTATGCGGACCAGATGTATCTGCTTTACAAATCATTTGACAATGACTCGGCATTGGCATACATCAAGATATATATTGACATGGCCGACCGGACCGGACAGCAGTGGGCCGCAGACCGCGGGCGTTCACTTATGGCATACCAGTATTCATCGGCGGGACTCTACTCGGAGTCTCTTGAGATTCTTAAGGAGATGGATGGCAGCCGGATGCAGCCGGATGTACTTACCGAGTATCTGAATGCACGTGTACATGTCTACAATGAGTTGGCGTATTATACTCCGCTTCCCGATGTGCGGGATGAGTATTACAGCCGTCGTGACCAGTACAGGGACTCCCTTTACAGGATAGCAGACCATAAAAACCCTATCTATCTGCAGCTCAGGGAGTCTGAACTCCTGGACAGCCATAGGTTTGATGAGGCACTTGAGTTCAACGACAACTGGATGTCACAGATCAGGGCCGAGTCCCGTGACTATGCCATAGTCTGTTACTACCGATATCTGATATACGCTACCATGCAGGAACCCGTATGGTCAAGATACTGGTTGGCACAGTCGGCACTGAGTGATATCAGGCATGCGGTGATGGATCAGGCTTCACTCATATCACTGGCCGACCTGCTTAATCAGGACGGGGATTTTGAGCGCAGTTACCGCTACATCAGTTTTACGTGGAGGTCAAATGACAGTTTCAATACCCGCATGCGTTCTTGGCAGATTTCACCTATCCTTACTGTCATTGAGAATGATTACCAGACTCAGAAGGAGAGAGGTGAGCGGATCCTGCTGGGTATGATGATATCGGTCAGTATTCTGGCCATGCTTACATTGGGAGCACTGCTTTTCTCCATACGTGAGCGCCGTAAACTGGCTCAGGCCAGAAGTGACCTGCAGGCAAGCAACAGCCAACTGACCGCCCTCAATGCAAAACTCATGAACCAGGCACAGGAACTGACGGACCTTAATGAGCGGCTGTCAGTACTCAACTCACAGCTGTCTGAGGCCAATTGGGTAAAAGAGGAGTATATAGGTCATTTCCTTAGCCTTTGTTCCAATTATGTGGACAAGATGGATAATTTCCGCAAGCTGGTAAACCGCAAACTTAAGAACAGGGAGTTTGAGGAACTGGCCGGTATAACCAGGTCTGTGGAGTACAAGGACCGAGAACTGGAGGAACTCTATGACAATTTTGATGAGGTGTTCCTGCATCTGTTCCCGGATTTCGTCCAGGAATTCAATGCACTGCTCAAACCGGAGGAGCAGATACAGGTAAAACAGGCCGGACGCCTTACCATAGACCTTAGAATCTTTGCACTCATAAGGCTGGGAATTGAGGATTCGTCAAAGATTGCGGACTTCCTGCATTACTCCGTAAATACCATATACAGTTACAGGGCCCGAATCAAGAACGGAGCGGCAGGCAACCGTGACGAATTTGAGAATGAGGTCAAAAAACTGGGAAAACTCAGGTAAAACTACCATTCGGGCCATCATATCCAATCCATATTTTCAAAGCATCACATTTTTATTAACAGGTTTATAATCAATGGATTATTCTGATTTGGGCGGCAGAATAATCCATTTTTTCATTTATACGGAATTTTTTGGGGTACCTTTTTGTATTACTTCGCCACCGTTAGCGTTCCCGAACGATTTCGAATAACCTTATAATATTAATTATTAACCTGTTTTATGAACAAAATCAAACTACTGACAATGCTCCTGACACTTTCGGTGTCGGTGATGGCCAGCGCCCAGAACCTTATTACGGGTACTGTGACTGACGAGAGCGGAGAACCTCTTATCGGTGCCTCTCTTGCAGAAAAGGGAAATGAACGTAACGGTGCAACAACCGACATTGACGGTCATTTTTCAATCAACGTAACAAGCGGAACCACAATCATCGCGTCTTATATAGGATATGAGACCCAGGAGGTGACCGCCAGAAACAACATGACCGTAGTCCTTAAAGAAGAAGGCGTATCACTGGATGAGGTGATGGTCATTGGTTACGGCGTACAGAAAAAGAGCGTGGTAACAGCTTCAATAGCCAAGATCAGTGCCGATGACCTGGAAGGCAAGACCCGTCTGCGTGCCGAGGATGCCCTTAAAGGTATGGCTGCCGGTATCAACGTAACTTCATCATCCGGACAGCCCGGTGCCCAGTCCATGATCCGTATCCGTGGTATCGGAACCATCAATGATGCAAATCCTCTTTATATCATTGACGGTATGCCCACAGACCAGAACGGTATGGAATCAGTAAACCCCAATGATATTGAGAGTATCGAGGTACTCAAGGATGCTGCATCGGGTGCAATCTACGGAGCACGTGCAGCCAACGGCGTTATCCTGGTTACCACCAAGAAGGGTAAGGAGGGAAAAGCCACTATCAACTATAACTTCTCTACTGGCTGGCAGAGCGCATGGAAGAAGCGTTCAGTTACCGGCGCTACCGATTACGCAATCCTCCAGAATGAGAAATACATCAACGGCGGACAGGCTCCCCTTTATGCCGATCCCTACAACCTGGTTGACGTAAACGGTGACGCAATCACCGGATTCGGAACAGACTGGCAGTCACTCCTGTTCAATGACAACGCTCCCATTACCCAGCATGACGTATCGGTAAGCGGTGCCAATGACAAGGTAAACTACTACTTCTCTGTAGGTTACTTTACACAGGACGGTATCGTGGGCGGTAACTACGGTATGTCCAACTATGACCGTCTCACTATCCGTTCAAACAACCAGTATAACCTTATTGACGCAACCAAGGAGCGTAATTTCCTGAACAAACTGGATCTGGGTGTCAACGTATCATACATGAAGGTAAACAATACCGGTATCGATGCCAACTCTACATGGGGTTCTCCCCTGGGTTCGGCTCTCTACATGGCTCCCACGCTTCCCGTTACTCTGAAGGGTGATATCGCCGAGAAGATGATAAACCAGTACTCTGCATATGACCTTTATTATGATGAGAACGGCAATCCCTATACCATCCCAGGTTACGTGGGTTCATACAACGAGCAGAACAACCCCATAGCCCTGATGCATGCAAACCCCAACAAGAACTGGTCACACAAATTCATGCCCAAGTTCTCTGTTGACCTCCAACTGGTGGACAACCTGAGCTACCACTTTACACTGAGTGCCGAGCAGTCATTCTGGGGATATGACGGTGCCACACTGCAGAAATACTACTATTCAGGAAACAGCAATTCAGACCATACACAGGCTGTAGCCTATAAGGGCAATTCAACCGTATGGCAGGTAGAGAACACCCTTACCTACAACAAGACCATAGACAAGCACTCTTTCGATGTAGTGCTGGGTCAGTCCGCAATGCAGTCCAAGGGTGACGAACTGGGTGGCTCACACTGGAACCTGGTTAACGTAAACAAGCCTTCAATCAACTATACGACCGGTGGCAACATAGGTCTTTCAACCGATGAGAATGATGTCATAACCGGTGCTACAAGCTACGTAGGCGTGTGGGGCGGTCCTTATGTGGAGCACAAACTGGCTTCATACTTTGGCCGTCTGAGCTATAACTTTGACGAGCGTTACATGCTGCAGGCTACACTGCGCCGTGACGGATCAAGCCGTTTTGGCGCAAACAACAAGTTCGGTCTGTTCCCGTCAGCTTCATTCGGATGGAACGTAACCAATGAGGACTTCATGACCGGTTCTTCAAACTGGCTCTCACTTATGAAAGTACGTGCCAGCTGGGGTAAGAACGGTAATGACAACATCGGTGACTTTGCCTACACGACCCTGACCAATACCGGCGGTTCAAGCAACTACTACTTTGGTACTTCACAGAGCATGTCATACGGCTCAAAGGCCAATCGTCTTGCCAATGAGGACCTCAAATGGGAGGAGAGCGTACAGACAGACCTCGGTGTTGACCTGGGCTTTTTTGACAACGCACTCACATTCACCGTTGACTACTTCATCAAGAGGACAGACGGTATGATCATTGAGATGCCTATCCCCAGTTATGTGGGTGAGGCCAGACCTCTGGCAAATGCCGGTGATATGGTCAACTCAGGTTGGGAGTTTGAGGCAACTTACAAGCAGCAGATTGGTGACCTGTTCTTCTCAATACAGGGTAACGCCTCATATTTGCACAATGAACTGAGAAACCTGGGTAACGACACCGGTTTCCTGAACTGGGGTATCAGTCAGTTCTCAGACGGCGGCACCCGCGCCGAGAACGGTCAGCCTTTCCCGTTCTTCTACGGTTACAAGACACTGGGCGTATTCCAGAACATAGACGAGGTCAACGCTTATGTTGACGCCAACGGCAACAAGATCATGCCCGATGCAAATCCCGGTGACCTTAAGTTTGCCGATGTGAACGGTGACGGCAAGATCACATCCGATGACCGTACCAACATTGGTAACGGTACACCTGACTGGACATTCGGTCTTAACGCATATGCAGAGTGGAAGGGATTTGACCTGAGCGCATTCTTCCAGGGCGTATACGGAGCCGATGTTTTTGATGCCACCTACCGTCAGGATATCGCCTCAGGTAACTATCCCACATGGGTGCTCTCACGCTGGACCGGCGAGGGTACATCAAACAGAATTCCTATCCTCAAGCAGGGTGACAGCAAGAACTGGGTATGCAGTGACATCTACATCCAGGACGGCTCTTACCTGCGTCTCAAGAACCTGACCCTGGGTTATACACTGCCCAGACAGATGACCAGAAAGATTGGTCTTGACCGTTTCCGCGTGTTCGGAATGGCAGAGAACCTCTTTACATGGACCAGATACTGGGGATTCGATCCTGAGATCGGTTCCGGTTCAACCAGCCTTGGCGTAGATTACGGAGTCTATCCTCAGGCCCGTACATTCACCGTAGGATTCAACATCACTCTTTAAACCTGTTTTTGATTATTAGATATGAAAAAGAATATTATACTCACAGGCATGCTCGCAGCGACAGTGCTGATGAGTTCATGCGGAGAAGATTTCCTGGTGGTATCCAATCCTACCGGTGAACCTCTGGAGGAATACTATACCACAGACGCAGCCCTTTTTGAGTCTCTGACATCGGCCTATGCCCCCTTACACTGGCCCGATTGGGACGGAACAGCCTACAATGACCTCACCGTTGACGCAGAGATCATGGGCGATGATTTCTGGGTAGGCGGCTCAAGCGATACCGACAACAAGCATTGGCATATGCTGTTCAACTTTGAGGCTGACGGCAACAATACGCTTGCAACCCTTTGGGGTGATTTCTACTCCGGAATCAAGCGTTGCAATGACGTAATCAAGTACTGCTCATGGGGTGGCGGAACAAGACAGAACCGTGCCCTCTATACTCTTGAGGCCCGTCTGCTGCGTGTATACTACTACAATATCCTGTGGCACTACTACGGTAACGTACCCTTCTATCTGGAGAATCTGGAGATGCCGTATACTGCTCCTCAGCTTACAGCCGATGAGATATACGCCCGTCTTCTCCCGGAACTGGAGGATATCATCAACAACGGTTCACTCCCCTTGAGATGGGATGACAAGAATGCAGGCCGCGTATCACAGGCATTCGCATACATGCTCTATGCCGAGATGGTAATGTATCAGAATGACACCGAGCGTTACGGCAAGGCCCTGGGTTACATGAAGGAGCTTATCACATCGCCCGATTATGACCTGAACCCCTCATTCGCTGATATCTGGAAAGAGAGCGGAGAGTGGTGTATAGAGTCAATCTTTGAGATCACCTATAACGATGACATGGCTCAGCGTGACTGGGGTGGAGCCGCAATCAATGCAGGCGGAAGCGTGCTCCCCACACTGATCTCACCCAACACATGGCCCGGCGGCGACGGCTGGGATGCAGGTAATGACGGCTGGGGATTCCTTCCCGTACGTCTTGAGACCTATAACATGTATGCCGAAGGTGACGTTCGCCGCGCCGCTACCATCTGGGATGTACGCGGTAATACCTATACCGAACGTTATCAGGATACACATCTCTGGTTGGGCAAATACCGTCCTTACAGCGCCAACAGTCAGGACTGCCCCACATCAAAGAACCTGAACTACAACAATAACAAGCGCATATACCGTTATGCGGAGACACTCCTGAACGCAGCTGAGCTGTTGCTGGCAACCGGCGGTGATGTGACAGAGGCTGCAGGTTATCTGAGCCAGGTGCGCCAGCGTGCCGGTCTGGGCACAGTCTCCACATGTACTCTCGATGACATCATCAATGAGCGTCACCTTGAGTTCTGCGGTGAGGGCAAGCGTTACTTTGACCTGGTACGTACAGGCAAGGCAGCTACCACACTGGTTCCCGATATCTACGGTTACCGTACAAATACCTGGACTCCCAGCAAGAAACACATCCCTCTGGCACAGTCAGAGCTTGATGCCGATCCCACTCTTGTCCAGAACAACTATTAATCCCTAAAGAGTAAAGACTATGAACAGAATATTCAAAGATACAATATCAGTTCTGGTGGCTGGCCTTATGTTTACGGCCTGTTCACCGGAGGAGTTCACAGGCGCCAATCCCAATGACATCCCTGTGATAGGAGACAGGACAATAACTGTTGAGACTGACCAGGAGACCAATACCGCCACATTCTCCATCAGCGGTGATTTCCAGGGCTGTTATCCCATGTGGTATCTTGACGGAAATCCCTATTCAATACTGCCCAAGGCAAGTTACTCAAACGTAAACAGGGGTACACACAACCTCAAGGTTTACATCATGAACCGTAACGGTGTGTCACAGGCTTCATTGAGCGGTAGTTTCACATTCAATACATCCAAGATTGATTTTTCACCTTACTTTAATCGCCTTTGTGACAAGGAGTGGCGTATAGATTATGCCGAGGCCGGTCATATGGGTTGCGGTGAGCCCGGAACAGACGGTTCCAACTGGTGGTCGGCCGCACCTGAGGACAAGAAGGATTGGGGTGTATATGATGACAGGATCAAGTTCGTGCATACGGAAACTGATGAGGCTACAGGCGGTAGCTACATCTACAATCCGGGTGAGGGCGGTACTGTTTACGTGAATACCGGATGCACCGTATTCTCAACATTCAATACCCATGACGGAGCGGACTTCATGGCCACGGTTACCGAGCAGGAGACAACATTCACGCTGATTCCCGGTACATTCAATGATGATGACTGCGTATACATCCAGTTCCCGGCCAACACACTGCTTCCGTACATCGCCAACGATGATATCTATGAGAATCCCTTATACCGCATAGAGGCCCTTACAAACAACCGTCTTGTCCTTATAAGCGACAACGGCAGCATTGCATGGCGTATGGTATTCACCAGCAAGAGTGAGGTCAAGGGATTTGAGGGATTTGATGCCAACAGCGCATTCAACATGTGGAAGGGAATCACTCCCGCAATGTCATTCTACTACAATCCCGATCCCTCATGGGGTAATGAGCAGACCGCCGCTTTTGAAGCCGGTTTTATAAATGGAAACAATGACTATTCAATAGCCATTCCCAACAAGTGCTATGCACAGTGGCAGGCTCAGGTTCATTTCCATACCAACCTGACGACATCGGAGTCAAAGAACTATGATTTCTCAGTCATTCTCAACTCTGACAAGGATCAGGAAGGCGTGACCGTAAAGGTTACCAATGAGGCTGATAATGAAGCCATCATCGATGAGAGGATAGACCTTAAGAAAGGTGAGGACTTTGTATTCTGGAAGAGTGATATTGCCGGTAAGGATATGACCGATGTCAAGGTTGTGTTTGACTTTGGCGGTGCCGATGACAACACGACCGTAAGCATACGTAACATAGTCCTTAAGGATCATGCCGATGATGACGGTACAGTCCTGCCCGTGGATGATTCAGAGAAACCCACCATGGATTGGGATGTGACATCGGCTTCAAACATGTGGAAATCCGTTGAGGATGGAACTGCACTTGAGCAGTATGGCTACCATTTTGCAAACACTGACTCATGGACTCCCATAGAGTATAATGAGGTTACCCATAATAACGGTGAGTACACGCTTGTACTGCCTCAGGGCAACGGCGCTATCCAGTGGCAGAGCCAGTTCCATATAGACACCAGACTTACCGGAAGCGCAAGCAAGAGCTACAATTTCTATCTGGTCATTGAGGCCGATACCGATTGCCCCAATGTCACATTCAAACTGACAGATTCCGGCGATGACAACTATCTTTTCATGGAGCGTAACAATCTGAGCGCTGATGAGCCGTTTATTCTTAAGAAGACCGGTCTTACTTTCAAGGACGGCAATGACGCATCGGCAATCCGTATGTTCTTTGACTTTGGAGGAAGTCCGGAGAATACAACCGTAAAGATCAGTCAGATATACTTTGAAGAGGTACAGTAAATGAAAAGGAATATGCTTTTAGGTTTTATCTTCACTCTCACTGCGGCCCTCATGGGCTGCAGCGGGGGCGATGATGACGTAACTTCATCATCCAAGCCTGTAATAACCGTATCACAGGAGTCTGTCGAGGCTACCGCCGACGGTGGTGAATTCACCATTGCCGTAACATCGACCGCAAGGGAATGGGGCGTATATGCCGACGGTGATTTCATCACTCCTGAGATCCTGAACGGTTCGGTTACCGCCGGTTCACTGCAGATAAAGGTAGCTCCCAACCCTACGGTTAAAGAGCGTAGCGGCAGCGTGACCATCATGTCAGGAGTAGCCAGAAAGAGAATCAATGTCATTCAGACTGCTGCCGAGAGTCCGGCATATTATGCTCCGGAGGGCTATGACCTGGTATGGCATGACGAGTTTGACAGCGGATCTGAACTCAATTCCAATGACTGGAAACATGAGGTACAGCGTAAGGGATGGGTAAACAATGAACTCCAGAATTATGTCAATCATGTATCACCTGAAGGCAAACTTGTTACTGAGATAAAGGACGGAACCCTACGCATCCACTGCTTCAAGGAGAACGGAAACATCTATTCCGGCAGGGTTTACGCTCATGTCAATGAGGGCTGGCAGTACGGCTACATAGAGGCCAGAATCAAACTGCCCGCCGGAAAAGGCACATGGCCTGCATTCTGGATGATGCCTGTAGGCAATGACTGGAGCACCAACCCGTGGCCCATGTGCGGCGAGATAGATATAATGGAGGAGGTGGGCGTGGTACCCAATGAGGTGTCATCATCCATCCATACCCAGGATTACAATCACACCAAGAACACACAGAAGACTCATGCCATGACCATCAGCAAGGCCGAGGGTGAATTCCATACATATGCCCTCCTTTGGACTGCCGATGAGATCACCACCTATGTGGACGGTCAGGTACAGCTCAATGTCACCAAGTCAGCTCTTGGTTCCGGTCACAACCAGTGGCCTTTCCATTATCCGTTCTACGTGATATTCAATCTTGCGTGGGGCGGAGACTGGGGCGGAATGCAAGGTGTAGACGAGACTGCACTCCCCATCACCATGGAGGTGGATTATGTAAGAGTCTTTCAGAAATAAAACCTGTTTATGATACGTAAGATAACATTTTTGACCGGTCTGCTGCTTGTAACAGCCTCATCCAAGGCTCAGCTTCCGGTATATCTGGATGAAAGCAAACCTGTAGAGCAGCGTATTGAGGATGCTCTATCCAGAATGACCCTGGATGAGAAGATTGCTGTCATTCATGCACAGTCCAAGTTCTCAAGTCCGGGCATAAAACGTCTTGGATTTCCGGATTTCTGGACCGATGACGGCCCTCACGGCGTACGTCCCGATGTGCTTTGGGACGAGTGGGAGCAGGCCGGACAGACCAATGACTCATGTGTGGCTTTCCCGGCTCTTACCTGCCTGGCTGCCACCTGGAATCCGCAGATGGCCCGCCTGTACGGCGAGTCACTTGGCGAGGAGGCGCTTTACCGCGGCAAGAGCATGATTCTGGGCCCCGGAGTCAATATCTACCGCACACCTCTGGGCGGACGCAACTTTGAGTACATGGGTGAGGACCCACTGCTGGCTTCACGCATGGTAGTACCTTATATACAAGGACTCCAATCAAAGGGTGTGGCAGCCTGCGTTAAGCATTATGCCCTTAACAATGATGAGGAGTACCGTCATCAGGTGAATGTCATAGTAAGTGACAGGGCTCTGCATGAGATATATCTGCCGGCCTTCAAGGCTGCCATTACCGAGGGTAAGGCCTGGGGTATCATGGGTGCCTATAACCTTTATCAGAACCAGCACAACTGCCACAATGTGACACTGCTCAACAAGATTCTCAAGGAGGACTGGAAGTTTGACGGCATAGTGGTATCGGACTGGGGAGGATGTCATGATACCGATGAGGCTGTAAGGAACGGACTGGACCTGGAGATGGGTTCATGGACGGACGGTCTGGTTATGGGAGCAACCAACGCCTATGACCGCTACTATATGGCGTTGCCTTACAAGCGACTGATACAGCGCGGCGTGTACAGCACCGCTGAACTTGATGAGAAAGTACGCCGCATTCTGCGTACATTCTACCGCACCACCATGAGAGGTGACCGTCAGATAGGTTTCCTCTGCTCGGAGAGTCACTATGAGGCTGCACGCGAGATAGCCCGTCAGGGAATAGTCCTGCTCAAGAATGATGCTGCGGCTGACCCGTCAAAGGGTAAGAGCGCCAAAAGCGCCTTACTGCCGGTAGATGTAAAGAGCATGAAGCGTATCCTGATTGTAGGAGAGAACGCAGTCAAGATGATGACTGTGGGAGGAGGCTCGTCATCACTCAAGGTTCAGAGAGAGATACTGCCGCTTGACGGATTCAAATCAGTGGCACGCAGCATCAATCCCGATATAGAGATTGATTTTGCCCGCGGTTATGTGGGAGATACCGTTCAGAGTTACAACGGCGTAACTGTGGGGCGCAGTCTCTATGATATCCGTCCGGCATCAGAACTCATGGCCGAGGCTGTAGAGAAGGCCCGTCAGGCAGACTGCGTAATAATGTTCGGCGGACTCAACAAGAGTGACTATCAGGATTGTGAAGGTCATGACCGCAAGAACATGGACCTGCCCTACGGACAGAACGAACTTATTGAGGCTCTTGTTGCTGCTAATCCCAGATTCGTGTTCGTGAATATATCCGGAAACGCCGTCACCATGCCATGGCTCATCAAGGTGCCCGCAGTGGTACAGGGCTGGTTCATAGGATCCGAGTCCGGAACAGCCATTGCATCGGTACTTACCGGACAGGTTAACCCGTCAGGAAAGCTTCCGTTTACATGGTACTCCAGACTTGAGGATTGCGGAGCCCACGCTCTTGGTACATATCCCGGAACCTGGCGTGAAGGTGAGGGCATTATTGATGAGGAATACAAGGAGGATATATATGTAGGATACCGCTGGACTGACCGTGAAAAGAGTGCCAAACCTCTGTTCGCGTTCGGACACGGCTTGAGTTATACCACATTCGGTTTGGGCAAGGTAAGAAGTGACCGTGAATCAATGACGGCCGATGATGAAATCACATTTACCGTGAGCGTTACCAATACCGGTAAGACAGCCGGTTCTGAGGTTGTCCAGCTCTATATCAGTGACCTGAAATCATCACTTCCGCGTCCCGTAAAGGAACTCAAGGGCTTTGAGAAAGTCTATCTGGAGCCCGGTGAGACAAAGGATGTCTCAATAACCATAGGACGTGACGCCTTGAGTTTCTATGATGATACCGTTCAGGACTGGGTGGCAGAACCCGGTATGTTTGAGGCGTTGATAGGTACCTCATCGGACAGGATATCATCAAAGACAAGATTCAGACTGGAATAGAAAAACACTCTTTTTGTCCTGCAATGGCCGACCGGTATTTTATCCGGCCGGCCATTGTTGTTTCTATTAAGAAATGTTAATTTTAGCTCAAATAATTAATATATTTTTGGTTTTCTTATGGAGATGCAATAATTTTGAGAAAAGGACTTATTTGATAATCAGTGATAAACTGAATCTTCATTAACCTAAATGATATTTATATGAGAATTAGGAGTTACTTGTTTCTTTTAGTTTGCGGATTGTGTACATGTACACAGTCTTTCGCACAGGTGGCTAAGCCTGTCCGTTATCCCGGTGACCCCATGGTCATATTCAGACAGACCTTTGAGCCCAAGGATCAGACTATTTCGGCTGATTCAGCATGGAAGGAGTGGTGCAACACTCCCGTTGACACTATTCGTGAGATTGCCTATTATTCAAAGATTGGCACAAGCACTGTAAGTAAGGTAGATATCTACGACGGATCTGAAGACTGGAATATCTTTGCAGTCAGGACAGACTCCATCATTCCCATGCTTAACGGCGTGGAACTCTATGCAGATGACTATTCAACCATAGTCAGTGACGGAGATGATATCAGTCGTGTCGCTGCATTTGATAAATACGGCGAGGATGGTGGTGAGTATTTCTTCAAGTACACTACAACTGCCAACGGAGGTAGCAGCAAGAATACCGCCAAGTACCGCCGTAACCTTTTTGTGAGAGGTTTTGATATTGAGGATGAGACCTCATACCGTCTCACACTGTACGTAAAGGCCAAGAAACTGGCAGGAAACTCTCCGTTGTTCTATGCCGATGTGATGCGCGGATATCATCATCAGCGTGAGGCATTCTCAATGGGTATCACAAGCGGTACCGCATATGAGTATGAGAAGAGCGGTCTTACCAATGAATGGCAGAAGATCACATTCATGACCTATTATCTGAATGACTCAGTTGCTGACGGCTACACATTCTACAACGGTTACAGCTGGGCCGATGACTGGACATGGCGTCCTACCGACGATCAGCTTGCCGCCTGGAACAAGACCCTCAATCCGGGTGAATACCTCAATTACGTAAAACAGCCTGACAAGTATTTTGTACGTCTGGCATTTGCTACTGACAGCGTAGAGTACTCTATCGATAACCTGTCACTTACAAAATCATGGATTGGAGGTGTAGAGCATGAGGGTAATATGATCCGTGTGGATTTTGGATATGAGACCAACCTCAAGGCTCTGGCTCAGGCTGCATATGCCGAGACCGGAATTGCTGCCATGGAGCTGCCGGGTGAATACTTCTCTGTATATGGTTATATGTCCAAGAGAGATGAGTGGGTCAATATTGAGATAGAGTCGGCCGAGTATCATGATGACGGTTACATGTACATGTGGTCCAAGGATACGTATTATGATGGCCGTTATTACATGAATCCTTTCTCTGTCTATGATTCAGTACTTGTAAGCTTTACCAATCCGGTTGACGATGACAAGCTGTGCCTTAAATATACAGGCAAGACCTATCCTATGCCTCTTGATACCGTATGGGTGAATGCTGGTAAGAAGGTTCATGACTTTACCAATGAGTTGTCTACTCCCAACCCGTATATAGCTAAAGATAAGAACGGCAATAAGATTACCCCGGTAACCCAGCTGCCGCCCGTTATGGTATCATATCCCTATGAGAACGGTTCATTCGGTCTTAACAGCATTAATGAGATAACCGTGGGCATGTCACGACTCATTCTCTATGATGACAAGGGTGAACTGTCGGAATATGCATTCCTTCGCGTAACCAAGGCCGGTTTCAAGGAGATCTGGAAAGTAAAGGATGCTACGGCTACCACTGCTACGTTCGCCCGTTCCGAGAGTGACATTACAACTAACGGAGACCTGGTGGGTGACTACACGTTTGAGTTCCTGAATCTTAAGGCCTCAGGTACCGATTACGGCAAGAACGTCACCTTGAACTACCATTTTGGAGATTTCAGTACAACCGTCAATGAGAGTGTGCCCTATTTCATCTCCGACTGGCTGAGTGAAATCACCAAGGGTGAGTTGAAGGGTGCCAATCCTACAAGTACCTATGTACATGATGCCGATACAGAGTTCAAGAAGGGTGATGGAACCAAGGCCGGATCCGCCAAGATACGTCTGTATGCGTTGGATTATGATGCTATGGATATGGATAACTGCGGTTATTATCTGGTTACCAAGAGTGATCAGGAAGGTCCTACAGGTAATATCTACACCATCATTAACTTTACCAAGGCCGGAGGTTACTCCATTAAGTTCAAGGCTGCGGCATGGGATAGAGTGGGATATCCTGCAGAACTCTATTTCTATCCTAAGCCCAACAGTGATCTGGAAGACGGTGATGATAAGGGATTTGCCGTACTTGAGAAACTGGAGAAAACCCTGCTTGGCGCTATAGATCCGCAGGTTAAGGTTGCCAAGAAGAGTGTAAAGGATGTCAATACCGGAAAATGGCCCGATGATGTCGAGACATTTGAGTACACATTCCTGGTACCCAGCGCCGGAGACTACATGTTTGAGTGGAGAATCACTGCCGGCGATGACTACGGTGTGTTCATCGGCAACTTCTTTATCAGCAGCATGGGTGAGGCCAATCTCTCAACCCCGTATGTAAAGAAACTTTGCGATGCAGTTGCAGCGGCTACAGGTATGCTTGATGCGGCAGTTGCAGATGAGTATCAGGGTGATGCCTATAATGCATTGTCAACCGTAATTGAGGAGGGTAATGCCTACAAGGGTAATTATCCCAGCAAATATGACTCAGTGGTAGCTCATGTGAATGATTGTATGGCTCAGATGAGTGAGCGTATAAGTGTAGTTGACCTGTTCTACAGTACAGAGGATGATGTTGACGCTAAATTGTCAGAGTTTGAGCACGATACTCTTGGTATGGTGAATCTGGCTGCATACATTGCTCTTTCAAATATGTTTGATGGTAACTTTGACTTTGAGTGCCCTGAGAATACCAATGATGAGATCAACGCTGCCATTCAGGCATATAAGGATGCAATGGCTGCTCTTGACGCCCGTCTGGAGTTGATGGACAAGTATGCTGAGAAACTTGAGACTGCCAAGGAACTGACAGTTGCCAAGGATGCCCACAGGGATTATCCGGAGTTCGGTGAACTGGAGAACGTATACGGTGAGTCCAGCAGGTTTGACCAGATTGGAACGGCCGATGATGAGTATCAGGCTCAATATGACCGTCTGTGCGAATCAATCAACACCTACGTATTCAAGGTAGATGCTGTTGATGCCTACACCAGACAGGCTAAAGAGCTGTTTGCCCTGGCCGATACACTGGGTTATGACTTTGGCGGAGACAAGGCCGGAGTAAAGGATAAGGTATATTCACTGCTGGCTAAGGATGATGATCTTGAGACCATTCTCCGTACCGCAGCTATACTTGAGATACTCAAGATATATCAGGAGGCCGATGAAGATGACCTCAAACTCCTGGATAATCTTGACGTAAGTGCTCTTATGCCTAACTATTACCTCTATAACGAGGCACTGGTTGACAGGGATATGGAGCAGAACAGCAGCGGAAAGTGGAGAATCAAGAGAGGTACCAATACAACCGCATTCCCGGATTGGACTCTTACCTATTCAAGCGGAACCTGGTATCCTACCAAGTCCAGGATTGATGTGACCAATATTGATTGGGAGGCCGAGGGTCATGTATTTGCAGGAGGTGTAAGATGCGGCTCATCAAGTAAGGGTACTCTGTCTACACAGATTGCAGAACTCCCCCACGCATTATACTGGATAGGAGCATATGTCCACAACAACACATCTAACGTAACCTTTGCAGCCAAGTCTGATTCTGCCGATGTAACCATCACGCTGAGCAAGCTGAACGGTTATAAGGAGGTAGGTATAGACTCAGTCATGGTTGACGACTCTCTTGAGGTGACAGCAGCCCAGACATCGGGCAGCAGTAGCAGTGAGGTTGACTTCAGATACTTTGTACTGCGTCTGCGCGGAGCCGATGCTGCATACGATTACGCAAAGGCTGTTTCTGACCAGGAGGCAAAACTGGCAGGTCTGATAACATTTGCCGATGCATCAGATGAGGAGACAGATGTACAGTACTTCAGCCTGGGCGGTATACAGATAACCGCTCCTAAGGCCGGTGAGGTGGTAATTCGCAGGATTACCCTGAGTGACGGAACCGTTGTTGCAGAGAAGATACTTGTCAAGTAGTACTCTGCTGACAACAGTATATAAAATGACAGGGCGGCCCAACGGTCGCCCTGTCTTTCTCTCAAGTATGAATTGGTAGGTAAATGGTTATCTTTTTTTAGAATCCGCCGAAACCGCCGCCGAATCCACCGCCGCCGAATCCGCCACCGAATCCGCCGCCGAAGTCGCCGCCCATCATCATGAAGTCGCCGCCTCCGAAACCGCCCATGTTCATCTCACTTACCTTGCAGCCCTTGGGGAGTACAAAGAAGTCAGGCTCAACATCCTCGGCAGAGAAACTTACTGCAGTCTGGCTTGTGGTTGCCCAGTCACTCTCAGTTACGGTTGACAGAGGAATTCCCTCATATACGCAAACTGTGATGTTCTGGCTGAATCCCATCTGGTTGCTGGGGCTCATTGAGTACTTCTTGCAGGTAACGCCTGCAACCTGCTCCTCACCCAGCTCCTTGATCTTGTTACGGCGAATGGTCTTCTTGTCCAGGTTCATCCAGTCAATCTGACCAAGCTGTCCTATCTGGGCACCGCCCATGCTGAAACCACCGAATCCGCCGCCACGGCCGCTACGTCCGCCGCCGAATATGGGCATTACGGTTGCGGTATTCTCCTTCTCGTTGATGGTGTATGTGGAGTCACCTATTGATATAGTACGTGTGATGTTCTCTCCGTATACGCTTATTCTGGCAGTTTTCTTTCCGTAGTCGTCAAAATAGATCTGCTCTCTCATATCACCGGAGTTGAAGTTGTTCATCATGTTGAGGAATGTGCTGTCACCGAATGCGGCCAGACCGCCACCTCCCATAGCAGAGAAATCGGGCATATCGCCCATATCTGATGATACGGTAATAACGCCGGATTTTACACCGAACAGAACCTCTTTAACCTCTTTCTTCTTGGCGTTTGCTGAAACGCATACTGCTGCGATCAGAGCTGCAGCCATCATAATCTTTTTCATTGTCCTTATTTTGTAAATTGTTTACCTTTCGGGGTTGTCGTAAAGAATATAAGAGGCAACCCTGAAAGTTAAAAAGGGCAATGAGTACTTTTTTCAGAATAGCTTTGAGATGAGGTCGGGGCGTCCTATGCGGCGCAGCTCGGAAATGAGGCGGTGACGCTGTGCCGGGTCATACCAGAAAAAGAACTGACGCTGTGCCTGCTTGTCACGCTCCGTGCGTGCCGTATAGACAGGCTGCATGGTGTAGGGGTTGATGCCGGTGTAGAATATCTCGGTACTCAGCGTCATGGGAGTGGGCGTGAAATCCTGAATCTGCTCCAGCTTGAAATTGAGGCGTTTGGTGATTATGGCCAGCTGTGCCATATCCTCCTCGGTGCAGCCGGGGTGGCTGCTTATAAAGTAGGGGATAAGCTGCTGACGCAGACCGCACTCCTGGTTCACTTTGTCAAAAGTTTTCTTGAACTGCTCAAACTGCATGAATGACGGCTTGCGCATGAGTGCCAGAACTGAGTCCGATGTGTGCTCAGGTGCCACTTTGAGGCGTCCGCTCACATGGCGGCTTATGAGTTCACGGGCATACTCCAGATGGGACTTATCGGCCTTGACATCAGGGTCGCGGTACTGCAGGATGTCATAACGGATACCGCTGCCTATGCAGGTCTTCTTTATGCCGGGGACCTTATCGGCAGCCTTGTAGAGTGCGGTAAGGGCGGTCAGGTCAGTGCCCAGGTTGGGGCAGACCTTGGGCGTGAGGCATGTGGGGCGTTTGCACTTGGCGCAGAGCTCCTTGTTGCGGCCGCCTGTGCCGTACATGTTGGCCGACGGGCCTCCCAGGTCCGATATGTACCCTTTGAAATCCTCCATCTCAGTAATCTTGCGCAGCTCCTTGAGGATACTCTCCTTGCTGCGGCTCACTATCTGCTTGCCCTGGTGGGCCGATATGGTGCAGAACGAGCAGCCGCCGTAACAGCCGCGGTGTATGGTTACCGAGTGGCGTATCATCTCATATGCCGGGATGCGCTTGCCGTTGTAACGCGGATGGGGCAGACGGGTGTAGGGCAGGTCATATACGGCATCCAGCTCCTGTGTGGTAAGCGGCGGATAGGGTGGGTTGACCACAACGTACCGGTTGCCTGTGGGCTGTATGATACGGTGGGCCAGTATCATGTTTGACTCCTCCTCAATGATGCGGAAATTGGCGGCCTGGCTGCGCTTGTCGGCAAGACACTGCTCATGTGATGCCAGCACCTTGTCCTGGTCAGTTATGCCACCGGGAACCTCCTCACTCAGGAACGCCACCTGAGGAATGGACTTGATATCCTCTATGCGGCCCTCGCTGAATGCATCGGCCAGGGCAATGGTCACCTTCTCGCCCATGCCGTAGGTCAGGTAATCGGCACCGCTCAGTTCCAGGATATTGGGCAGAAGCTTGTCCTGCCAATAGTCATAGTGGGTGAAACGGCGCAGTGAAGCCTCAATGCCTCCCAGTACCACAGGTACATCAGGGAAGAGTTTCTTGAGTGCCTTGGTGTAGACTATGGAGGGGTACTCGGGGCGTCCGGTGTGGCGGCCGTCGGGGGTGTAGGCATCCTCGGAGCGCAGGCGCTTGCCGGCAGTGTATCGGTTTACCATGGAGTCCATGGCTCCGGCCGATACGCCGAAGAATAGGCGCGGAGCCCCCAGTTTCTTGAAATCGCGCAGGTCATCCTGCCAGTTGGGCTGCGGGATTATGGCAACCTTGTAGCCGTGTGACTCAAGCACACGACCTATCACGGCGCTGCCGAACGATGGATGGTCCACGTAGGCGTCGCCGCTAAAGAGTATCACGTCCAGCTGGTCCCAGCCCAGACGCTCACACTCCTTTTTGGTTGTAGGCAGCCACTGAGGCATGGTTACTCTGCGGGTGCGGGCTCGGGGTTCTCAGAGTTCCACTTCTCAAAGAGGGCAATCAGGTTCTTGAGTCCCAGTGCCTTCATGTCGCGGTGATAAATCACGTCAATGCAGAGGTCAAGCAGTTCCTTGTCTGATCCCTGCGGGGTGGTGAGCAGTGAACGTACCGTGAGTTTGAGCTTATCAAGTGACTGCTCGGTAATGATACCGTTGCTGTCTACCAGATACTGCAAAAGTGAATAACGGCGGATGGTTGCCAGATTCTCATCGGACACGTTGATGCTGCGTGTTCCGGATTCATTTGCCTGAATGTTGTACATAACTGTTCGTTTTATTTGTCAGTCAAATATTTTAAAGCTGATTTCATTATGCGGTCACGCTCTTTAGGTTGCTCCACGCTCTCCAGCGGGAATCCCATTACAAGTGTGGCGCATGAGCGGTCCCTGTATCCCACACCTGCGGTGAGACCGGTGTCCGTGTATTTGAATTGGGTGGTTGCAGAACCTACCGGAGAGAGCACATCGGGCTTGACCAGACCGTAACCCTCAAAACTTGAGGTGCGTCTTATGGTGGCTCTGCTTCTCATTCCCTTTATCTGGTTGGCAGTGCGCTTGGGTAGCGGTCCCTCCCAACGGTAATGCAGGACCTGGGCGGCAAACTGCTCGTCACTGAGGTCCGATATCATATCGGCACCTACATATGAACCGCTGCACATCAGGGCTCCGCCACGGTTAAGGTAATCCTTTATCTTGCGTTGCAGTACGGGCGGGAATGTGGAGTAGTCCTTATGGCAGATGGTGTCTTGTGCAGAGCGTTTCTGCAGACCCAGGATCAGGTCCACCACCTTGTAGTCCGATAGGTTTATGATTCCGTCCTGGACGGCTTCACGGCTGCATGATACGAATGACCATCCGGCTGCAGCAATGCTGCGTCCGTGAACCTCAGGGTAGTTGAATGTGTTGCCGGCCAGAAGCGCTCCGTTCAGAGTCTCGTCTCCCATACCCAATGAAACCTCCTCCTCAGAGTCTATAGAGTCCAGTGCGAATATCTGCTGGTATCCGCTGTAGATGGGGGAGTACATGTATTGGACGCCCGGATCGGACAACATGTCAAAACCTTGCGTGCTGTCTGTCTGAATGGCCTCGGGGCCGCTCAGGCGCTGGAATCCGTTTACTATGAGCGCGGTGCCTTCACTCTGGGAGGCGATATAACCGGCCAGCGTCTCTGACGGCATGCTCTCACCGCCCTCATTGACGGCTGTCACGCGGAAACGGTACATATGGTCCTGCTCCGGAACAAACCGGAATATGTTGTCACGTGTAAATGTGCCGCCGTCAAATCCGTTGTCATCAACTGCGGTATAGACTATGTATCCTCCCGGTACGGCGGTGGGCTCGAGCGTATCGGTAACGGCACGCCATGACAGGGTGAATGCGTTCCTGCCGTACATGCTGATGCTGAAATGGTCAACCGGCAGCGGCTGGACCACATAACTGCGGTCATGCATGAAATTCACGTACCTGAGCAGTGACTTGTAAATGGAGCGTGAAGCCGTAAACCTGAAATTGGGATTGAGCGCCAGGCTTACGTCACGGAAATTCTGATGTGACAGCAGCTCCAGCAGCATGGATAGTATCTGCGGCTCTCGGCTCTCGCAGTAGTTCTTGTCCCATATTCCGCGGTGGATCCACTTACGTCCTATGGCAGGCTCCAGGTCTGCGCGCAGACCGGTAAGAACCATGTCAGTAAGGTCACGGCTCACGTCGCGGGTATGTCCTTCGCCCAGCAGACCGTCCGCAAAATCCGTGGTACAGATACCCAGAGAACCGTAAATGGTATCTCCGTATGTGTAACCAGCATCGGTATGGAGCGCAAAATAGAGTTCCAGGGGCACTCCCAGTCCGGGATTGGCCTTATTGAAAATTGATCCGCCCGATAACCAGTTGGCCATGTAGGGGCGTGTCCAGATATCCTCACGGTAATCATCGGTGCCGTCATATTTGCTGAATATGCTGTCCGGCGCACCGGCAAACCTGGTGTAGTATCGGGCACCCATATTGTAACGCGGGGCGGTGAGTTCCAGGCCTTCACGTATCTCTGTGGTAGTACCGCCGCCAAACCTTACGGCATCGGCATTGACTGTGCCGTGCATCTGGCTGCTGTTGTCAAGGCTCACCATGCCCTGAGGGCTCTGACCTTTCCTGAAATGGAAAGTGCCCAGATAGACCCATGTGCCGCCTCCCATTTGCTGGTTTACGCGGAACGTGGTGGAGCCTCCGGTATGGAATACTATATATCGGGCATCATCAATGCTTGTGGAGTCAGTCTGGTAGGTTACGTAGACGGCATAATCTCCATCCTCGGGGATATCGGGAATCCAGAATGCCGTGGACATGGGTATTCCGGGACCGTTTCCAGTTTGGGCCCTGCGGGTAATGACCGGGATGGAGTCGGGGAGTATGCGAACGGAATCGGCTGAAAATCCGCCGGTTATGCATTCTGACCATACGCCGTCTTCACGGTAGCCGTCCCTGCCGTTTTTTACGATTACGCCGTTCACCTGCCAGTCACGCTCACGGGCGGTGTAGACAACGGCTCCGGCGTTCTCAAGCATGGGAATCAGGTAGGGGTAGGCGAATGACTGGGTGAGCAGGTCCTCTCGGGTGCAGTACAGCGGCGGGCGTTGCCACTCCCACAGGCTGTCCTCATTGTCATAATAGAGACCGTGGCTGGGGGTTACCGCCATATGAATGTTGGCAAGACCTTTCCTGGGGGTGTAGATGCGGCTCTCGTTCTCAACCCATGGCTTGCCGTCATAGAAAGTCTCGTTCCAGAGGTTTTTCTGGCTGATGGTATGCCTTGCCCAGTTGGGAATAAGTCTCTCAATTGTCTTGCCGCCGGTGTAGATGCCTATGCTGTATCGGCGGATATCTGAAGGGAGGTCACTCCTGAGGTCCTTATAGATGGAATCCACCAGTTCGTGACGGAACAGCTGGTAACTGAAATTCTGGTTCAGGTAGATGTCCAGGCGGCGGCCGTTACGGCTTATGTCTGTACGCTCAACCTTAAGGGTCTTGAGGTCAAACTCTCCCTGGTACTTTTCAAAATGATCCTTTACGCGTGCGCGTATAGTAGCATTGTCCGTCTGTGCTTGTAGACTGACGGACAATATGACGGACAGCGCCGCCATGATTACTCTAGCGCGCCGGAACATGTCAGGGGTTCAGAAACGGGGAATCAACCCTTTTTCTTCTTGGTTTCCTTGGTCTCCTTGAGCTTGACAAGCCGGTCAATTACACTTGATATATTGGCCTGGAAGTCCTTGATGAGAGCTTTGTAGTACTGCTTGGCGTTACCCGGCTCGGTGTGGTTGATGCGGGTGATGAATTCGTTGTCTATCCTGAGCAGGTCAACGATTATCTTCTCTGCCTCATCCTTGTTGGTTCCGGGAACCAACTCCTTGTATACCAGACACTCGGTGAATATGTCACCGATTACATAACTGATGTCTTTCTTGAGTTGTCTGCGACTTGCCATAGTTGTGCGTTTTAATGTTTACGCGAAGATAAGCATTAATTTGGAATTATGAAACTGATGGCGTTGGGTATAATTTCAATGTGGAAATCGTTACCGGCCAGCATCTCACCGTCCAGACAGAGTTCTATCTGCTTGTCGGAGTGTACATCTACGGTCTTGGACTGGCGGTAGATGAAGTGCTTGCTCACCTTGGGGTCATCCAGATGGTTACCCAGAGTATAGACCTTGAGCATACCCAGGAAACCCATCAGAGTGGTGGTCTTGCAGTAGCATACCTCAATCAGACCGTCGTCATTCTTGGCGCGGGGTGAGCAGAAGAACTCGCCGCCCACGTGGTTGTTGTTGCCGAGCGTGCACAGCAGCATGCGCTTGCCGGGGTTGAGATCCTCACCATCGGCCTTAACCTGAATGCGGTTGAATCGGCCGCAGAAAATGGCCTTTACGATACCCCAGCGGTAGGGGTTCTTGTTGCCCTTGCGGCTCAGTTTGTTTGCGGTCGATGCCACTACGGAGTCGAATCCGAAGTTGCAGACGTTTATTGAATAGTCATTGTTGACCTTAAGGATGTCAATCTTGTGTGCGGTACCGTTTACCAGATTCTCAACGCTGAGAAAATCCTTACCCTCATAATACTTTATGAAATCGTTTCCGCTTCCGTAGGCCAGAACTGCAAGATGCTTGTTCTGCGCTCCGACCATGCCCGATGCCACCTCGTTGATGGTACCGTCTCCGCCGCATGCCACAAAGCATGTCTCCTTGTCGGGATTCTCTGCACAATACTCCTTTACAAACTCTGTTGCGGTCTTTTGTGCGGTTGTCTTGTAGATCTGATAATCAAGCGGTGTGTCGATCTTGTCAATCTGAGCCTGGATCTTATCGGCATTTCCTGCCTTGCTGGGCTCATTGTTGATAATAAAACAGTAATGCATTCTGTCCTTAGATGTGGTTTGGTAAAAAAGTCGTGCAAAGGTAATTAAAATTTGTGAATTCAAACTCAAATGCATACCTTAGCGGGGTGAATAATACTTATAGGCATGAAAAAAACAGTTCTTACAATAGTTCTGGCAGCTCTTGCAGCAGGTGCCGTCCAGGCAATCAAACCTGTCCGTACGGAGGGTTTTGACAAGTACAGGAACAGTATCAAGTTGGATCTGGCTTCATCGGCTATTCTATGTCCACAGGTGGAGTGGGAGTACATGACAGACTCCAGATTCAAGTTCGGCGCATTCGTACACACATATCTTATAAACCGAAGCCATTTCTCCACTCAGTTTGAGAGCCAGGAGACTGCTCCCAAGACAGTTGTCGTTTACGGTGACAAATATGATGTCAACTGGGCCAACTCACCCGGACGTATGTACGGTGAGATCCAGATGAACGGTGAGACTCATGAGGTGAGATGGGACCGCCGCTACACAGGCGTCATGGTGGGTCCCCAGGGCCGTTTCTATCTTGGAAGCAAGCCCGACAGAGGTATCTATGCACTCTCCAAGATAGGATTCGGACTGTTCCGTGAGTCTTTTGACATAAGTTGCGGAGAGTACTCCCTTGAGGAGCAGCGCAGACAGAGCGATGCAATCAAGCAGGCCCGTCAGGCGGCTGAGGCAGCAGGCCAGTCCTATAGTCAGCCGGAATGGATATGGAGCGAATGGAAAGATGCCGGAAATGAAAAGAGTGACTTCAAGTATGCCGTAGGAGCTGGTCTGGGCCTTGGCGTGCAGTGGTGGTTCGGCAAGAACTCCCAGTGGGGTTTTGATATAAACAGCATCTACAAGTACGTTTACAGCTCTGTCGATAATGAGAATCACAGTATGTGGGAGTGGTTCCTTGGCCCCGGTCTCCCGATAGACCTGAATGCATCGCTGGTATATCGATTCTGATTTATACGGTACAATAAGGCTTTTTTACAAAGTATTTAAGCTTTAGGTTTGTGAGGTTGCGCATTTTTGACGAAATTTGCGCAACCTTTACTTTAGTATAAAGTATCATTAATAAACATATATCTCTCAAGATGAGTACAAAAAGCGCATTACAGATTGCACGCGCCGCTTACCAGCCCAAACTTCCCAAGGCTCTTCGCGGTGCTTTGAAGACTGTAGAGGGTGCTCCCACACAGTCAGTTGCCGATCAGGAGGAGGTTAAGAAGCTCTTCCCCAACACATACGGCATGCCGTATCTTAAGTTTGAGCCCACTGAGGGTTCTGTTGCCAACAAGACCCTGAATGCAGGTGTTATCCTGTCTGGTGGTCAGGCTCCCGGCGGACACAATGTCATAGCAGGTCTGTTTGACGGTCTCAAGAAACTCAACCCCGCCAACAAGCTCTACGGTTTCATCCTTGGCCCCGGCGGTCTGGTTGACCACAACTATATGGAGCTCACAGCCGATATCATCGACGAGTACCGCAACACCGGCGGCTTTGATATCATCGGTTCAGGCCGTACCAAGCTGGAGAAGAAAGACCAGTTCGACAAGGGTCTGGAGATCCTCAAGGAGCTGGATATCAAGGCTCTTGTAATCATCGGTGGTGATGATTCAAACACCAACGCATGCGTTCTGGCCGAGTACTACAAGGCTATCGGCGCAGGTGTTCAGGTTATCGGTTGCCCCAAGACCATCGACGGTGACCTCAAGAACTCAGAGATAGAGACCTCATTCGGTTTCGATACCGCTACAAAGGTTTACTCAGAGATTATCGGTAACATTGAGCGTGACTGCAACTCTGCACGCAAGTACTGGCATTTCATCAAGCTGATGGGACGTTCAGCCAGCCATGTTACTCTGGAGTGCGCTCTGCAGACTCAGCCTAACATCACTCTTATCGGTGAGGAGGTTGAGGCCAAGAACCAGACTCTGGATGACATTGTAACTTATATCGCTCAGGTTGTTGCTGACCGCGCTGCCCGTGGCCTCAACTTCGGTACCGTTCTGGTTCCCGAGGGCCTGATCGAGTTCATTCCCGCCATCAAGAAGCTTATCGCTGAGCTCAACGACGTACTTGCTGCCAACCAGGCTGAGTTCGATACCGTTGCCGCTGACCAGAAGATCCAGTACATTGTTGGTAAGCTTTCTGCAGCCAACGCCGCTATTTTCAAGAGCCTGCCTGAGAGCGTAAGCCGTCAGCTTGCTCTGGAGCGTGACCCGCACGGAAACGTACAGGTATCACTCATCGAGACTGAGCAGCTCCTTGCTGATATGGTAGGCGCCAAGCTTGCTGCATGGAAGAAGGAGGGCAAGTATCAGGGTAAGTACTCAACCCAGCACCACTTCTGCGGTTACGAGGGCCGTTGCGCCGCTCCGTCAAACTTTGACGCTGACTACTGCTACAGCCTTGGTTACAACGCATCAATGCTGATCGCTGCCGGCAAGACCGGTTACATGTCATCAATCAAGAACACTGTAGCTCCTGCTGACCAGTGGATTGCCGGTGGTATTCCTATCACCATGATGATGAACATGGAGAAGCGTAACGGTGAGATGAAGCCCGTTATCCGCAAGGCTCTTGTTGAGCTGGACGGTGCTCCCTTCAAGGAGTTCGCAAAGCATCGTGACGAGTGGGCCCGCGAGACCTGCTTTGTATATCCCGGTCCTATCCAGTACTTCGGTCCCACCGAGGTCTGCGACCAGCCTACCAAGACTCTCCAGCTGGAGCACAAGTAATAAAAGCACACAAAGGGGGCAGTGACTTCGTCGAGCTGAACCTTCCCCTTTGTGTGCTTTTTGCAATCGATATGCCAAAGGCTAAAGGCAAAAAGAAGAAAAGGGTTCCCGTTCCCAGAAAGAAAGGACGGAAGCCCTCTTCTTATATTATGCCCGATTGGCTGCACTGGACCGTTACGTTCATTCTGATTGCGTTGATATCGGCCGGTGCCTATTTCCTGTTCTTAAGACCTTATCTGTATAGGCTGCGTCCCTGCAGCGGAACCCGCGAGTACGGAGTATGCCTGCCGTCCGGATTCCTGTGCTATGGAATAGACATCTCTCACCACCAGGGTAGTATTGATTGGGATATGGTTGCACAGGCATCGGTAGAGAATCCCATCAGGTTCGTCATCATGAAGGCTACCGAGGGCAGTTCATTCACCGATCCTGATTATGCCGATAACATCCGCCGTGCACGCGATGCCGGATTCGTATGCGGCGTATACCATTTCTATAGTCCCATGGCATCACCTCAGAAACAGGCTGAGAACTATATTAATACGGTGAAACTCGCAAAAGGTGATTTTGTTCCGGTGGTGGATGTGGAACGCTCGGGACGTTCATCGGATGAACTGCAGCGTGAGCTGCTGGTTTTCCTAAAGGCACTTGAGACTCATTATGGTGCCAAACCTATCATATATGCATCATCCAAGTTCCGCAAACGCCATCTTTATAATGCGGAGTTTGACAGCTATCCTTTCTGGGTGGCTCACTACTATGTTGCCCGTCCGGGTACGGACAAGCCGTGGCGGTTATGGCAGTTTACTGACCATGCAAGTGTGGCTGGAATAGACGGATACGCGGATTTTAATGTGTTCCGTGGCACTGAGTCCGATTTCAACGCCATACGCCTGAAGTAACAAATAGGGTTTTTCCCCTAAACAAGTAGGGATTTTCCGGATTCCGGGTATAATAACCGAATTATTTTTGTGGTGGAAAGAAACCACAAAAACTATACGGTTATGAAAAAGTCAGTATTGTTTATGGCATTGATGGCAGTCACAATGACAGCCGGTGCGCAGAGAAACGACTTGTACTCATCCGGTAAAAGCGGAAAGTCATCAAGTTCGTCTACAACCAACAGTGCGGTTGTGACGCGTACACCTTCTTATATAAACCAGGCTTATGTTGAGCCCGCTCAGGTTGAGCCCGCTTATGTTGAGCCTGCCCAGGTGGCTCCGGTCATAACCACCACCCCCAAGATCATAGTAGACCGTGATCCCGATGAGTATAACCGCCGTTATACTTATGGAACCAGTCAGATACAGTATGAGGACGGATCCATACTGGATGACGTACCTACTGTATATATACATGACACTATTTATGTCCTTGACAAGAAAAAGGATTCAGAGAAGTATGTATATGTAGATGTTGATGACGGTTCGTATGCCGAGGGTTACAATGATGCAGTTGAGGATTATTATCTGACCCGCCGTCTGTACCGTTTCCGTTACAACGGCCGTCCGTACTTCTCGCTGGTTGATGACATTATCTGGGATGTGATATACTGGGACCGTTTCTTTGATGACCGTTACTGGTTATACTCACACACATATTACTATGATCCCTGGTACTATGATACTTGGTACTATGATCCCTGGTATTATGATTCATGGTATTACGGCTATCATTACCATGCCCCGTATTACTACGGTTCATACTACTACAGGTCTTACTCAACAGTTGACCGCAGGGTTGCCAGCTACGTGCCCAACCGCAGGGTCAATTACGGAGGATGGGACAGGAACCTGAGCCGTTCATCGGAGCGTACCGCATCTTATACTGCTAGCCGAGGCTCAAGCCGTGGCGGCGGCCGCAACTCAAACGGCGTGACTGCATCACGCAGCGCTACTACCGCAGCATCACGCAGTGCAGCGACATCAGCTTCACGCAGTGCGACAGCTGCACCGTCACGCAGCACAACGACCTCAGCTTCACGCAGCGAAAGTACTGCCAACTCACGCAGTGCAACCACCAATTCACGCAGCGCTACGACAAACTCACGCAGTACTGCCCAGTCAAGCGGTAATCAGGCTGTAAGAAATGTGGCACCTGCTACAAACAGTCGCTCAAGCTCTTCAAGATCAGCAACAAGTGCCTCCAGATCAACTCAGTCAGGTACTACTTATGATCGTCCGAGCAGCACCAGCCCCAGCCGCAGTGCAAGTGCCAATAACGGCAGCAGCACCGGAACATCACGCAGCACCGGAACCAGGGAGAGTGCAACTGCCAACTCACGCAGCGCCAACAGCAGTTCTTCAAATACACGCAGCGTAAGTTCAAGTAACAGCCGCAGTTCAAGCAGTGTAAGCTCATCACGCAGTTCAAGCAGTGTAAGCTCATCACGCAGCTCCAGCAGTTCAAGCAGCTCAAGCCGCAGTTCCAGCAGCGCAAGCTCAAGCCGTAGCTCAAGCAGCGTAAGCTCAAGCCGTAGTTCAAGCAGCATGAGTTCAAGCAGCATGAGCTCAAGCCCCAGCCGCAGCTACAGCGCACCCAGCTCATCAGGAGCATCCAGAAGCTCAGGAGCCTCCAGCTCACGTAGTTCGGGCGCATCATCCAGAAGATGATCCGGTGAGCTAAGAAGTTCATGATAAGCGATAATTACACCCTAATTTGTAAAACTTAAAAACTTAATAATATGAAAACCAACAGATTAGCAATGCTCCTCATATCCTTGTCAAGCTTTGCGGCAGTCAGCGCACAGACATCATTCGATGCAGCCAAGCTCTATGAAGAAGAGCTTAACGGAACAGCGCGTTATGTAGGTATGGGTGGTGCCATGAGCGCTCTGGGTAGTGACGCATCGGTCATCAGCCATAACCCTGCCGGCATAGGAACGTATCGTAACAGCGATTTCAATGCGTCCATATCGTTCTTTGGAACCTCAAATACTATTGATCAGCTGTATGATGCATCGCACAGAGGCCAGAGCGGTTACGTAACGTACTACTCAAACAATACAAAATCAGACCTGGGCGTAGGATTTGACAATATATCATTCATACTTTCCGGAAATGAAGGCGATGACAGCTACCTGAACTTTGGTTTCTCTTACCGTAAACTTCAGAATATGGACCGATACATGGACTATTATGACAAGTTCTACGTAGATAACGGGAATGACGTGAGGTACCGTGAGTATATAGACCATCAGCGTAACAAGGTCAACTCTTTTGATTTCAACCTGTCATATAACTTCTCTGACGTTTTCTATCTGGGATGGACCGTAGGTATCCTCTCTACCGATACATGGTCAGAAGGTGACTACTATGATTACCTTCCTTCTTATGAGAAGGCTGAACCTGAGGACCGTGGTATTCTCTCTCCCACTGCCGGATGGATTGACACTACCAGCGTAGACAAGATGAATACTGCCGAGGGTTCAGGTTGGAACATGGCCGTAGGTATGATATTCCGTCCCGTTCCCGGACTGCGTCTGGGTCTGGCAGTAAAGACTCCCACCATGTTCAAGCAGAGACTTGATTATGTGGATTACTTGTATGCATACAGGGGTGAGAGTTTCCTGGACGGAAACGGTAACCCTCCGCGTGAAGAGCGCTCGGTTGATTACAAGTTCTCATCACCCTGGTCAATCAATCTGAGTGCAGGCTTGACCGTTGGCAAGACAGCCTTTGGAATAGAGTATGAGCAGCACTATACCCAGCGTTCATCAATCTCCATAGGCAATACCAAGGTGAACAGCCAGGGTGCAATTGACTATCAGGACTTCTCGACTTTCAAGATGGGTGTGGAGCAGAATGTAGGAAACTTCTCAATCCGTGCCGGTTACAACTATACACAACCTATGTTCAATGACAGATCCGGAGTCTATCTGACCGATACAGAGTTCAATGACGGACGTATGGACTTCCAGCTGGACCGTCCTGGTAAGAGAAAGTACTACACTTGCGGACTGGGCTACTGCTCAGCTCCTGATAGCGACGGAACGCAGTTCTATTTTGACATGGCATATGTACACGGAGTAAGAAGCAGCGTGTTCAACCCAGGTGAATATATAGAGGATTTTGATGTTAACTACAACTACAAGACAGACAAGGTACTGTTTACAGTAGGTTGGAATTTCTGAATTTGAGATAGTTAGGTGGATTCCGGCTGGTCTTGGTGACCGGCCGGAATTCTTTTTTAGAATTTGTTCAGGATACGGTCCATCACCCAGTTGGTGGGGGTGGCGCTTATGCCGTCACAGGTGCATATGGACTTGCCGTTAAGATGGTCAACCACAGCCTGGACCAGCGGGAACTGCACATGCTCGGGATTGGGTATGTCAAATTCATGACGACCGGTGCTGTCATGCAGAGCGATGGGCTGGAACGTGAATATTGAGAAGCAGATCATTCCATTGTCTCCTATAAGCTCTATGCGGTCCTCCTTGGCGGATTCATCGGCCACAAAACACCATGAACCGGAACCTACCAGCCCGTTCTCAAACTTGAAACAGGCGCTTACGGTATCCTCGGCCTGATAGAGACCGGCGCGGTTGCTGCAGAGTCCGTAGGCATCGATTATGCAGCCGCACAGTTCCTGTACCATATCAATCTGATGCGGGGCCAGGTCATAGAAATATCCGCCTCCCGATATATCGGGGATGACACGCCAGGGCAGGTTGGTGCTGTTGTAATCCAACTCCTTGGGCGGCTGTGCAAACCTGATCTGAACGTTGATGAGCTTGCCTATCTGGGGTATGAGTTCCTTGACCTTGAGGAAATAGGGCAGGTATCGGCGGTAATAAGCTACAAAGCAGGGGACGCCGGTCTCACGTGATATGCGGTTTATCCTCATGCACTCGTCATAGCTCTGGGCCATGGGCTTCTCTATGTAGACCGGCTTGCCGGCTTTCATGCTCATGACTGCATATGTGGCATGTGATGAGGGTGGGGTGGCTATGTATACGGCATCTACATTGGGATCTTCAATAAGGTCCATGGCATCGGTATACCATTTCTTTATGTTGTGCCTTTCAGCATATGAACGGGCTTTGGCCTTGTCACGGCTCATCACGGCCTCAATTGCCGAACCGTCGGCTTTGGCAAATGCGGGACCGCTCTTTTTCTCGGTCACCTCACCGCATCCTATAAACCCCCATCTTATCATCTCGTTATCAGGAAAAGCTATTGTTTAATCGTAGAAAGTCCAGCTGAGACCGAACTTGAGCATGCCCGGATTGGCAGGATAACCCGGAACGATGAATGAATCGCGGTTGCCCATCACTCCGTCATTGGCATGATAGTAAATGACGTAGAAACGCACGCCGCGCATATTGCAGTTCACATATCCCGTAACGAGCGGATAACCTCCCACCTGCTGTATGAAAGAGTCACTCTGCAGATGGTACATGCCTATTGCAGGGCAGTATCCGGGTGCGTCATATTTGGTAAAGAAGAGTGCGTTGGCACCAACTTCCATGCTCAGTCTCTTGTAGTATACGAACTTGAAATAGAGGTCCGAGAAGATGTTCAGGTCGGGCAGAGGGATGATTTTTTTGTTACCTGACAGCTGGTATGTTATGTTGTTGTCCCAATGGAGCGGGCCCAGCTTGAAATTCTGCTGCAGCGATGCGCTCAGGATCTGGATGGAACCGTTATATTGTGCGGCCGATATCTCATAAGACGGCTGTCGTACATTATCGGCATTCACGTAAACGCCGCCGTCATTCTTAAGGTATACGTAGTTGGCCACGTTCTCCACGTCAAGCTGCAGATGCGTGCCGGTCATTTCCCAGTCAATAGATCCGCCGAACCTGGTGCGTATCTCTTTATTGAAATCGCTGTCCCACCATGCGTGGGTGGAGTGGTAGCTGGCATAGAAGAACGGGGAGTTGGTACCTGACAGGTCTGCATGAGCTCCTATGCTGGCCTCCTTGCCGAATACCGGGTACTTGAGCTGCATCTGGCCCGATACGCTGAAGTCTCCCAGGTTGGCTCCCAGCAGGCAGGTCTCAACGGCTGCACGGAAAGTGAGGTTGTCACCCTGGCTTTTTTCTATCATACCCCCGACCGTAAAGTCTCCTTCTGTGTAACGGCGCATGAATTCCGTTCCTGCCGGTAGTGTATCGGGCATGGAGAAACTGCGGAAATCATAACGTGCGTATGCTGAGAGACCGGCCAGCGCCCATTTGGTGGAGCCCTCAAGTAGTGAGAGCGACAGGGTGTTGGATACGTAGAAGTTTTTCATCCAGTCCACGGAGTCATTCTTAAGGAACGACTTGGTGTAATAACCCTCGGGGAGCTGGTGGAAGATATACCTCCTGCGCAACTGTCCCATCTCAAAGGTGTGGGCCACCTTTCCGAATTCAATGTCACGCCTGAACGTGTAGACCGTATCGCCTATGCTGTCGGTGCGGTATGTGGTGGTCTTTATGGTGAGCTCCTGGTTTACCAGAGCCTGTGCGCGCTTAATGTTGTTCCAGTTGTAGTAGAGACGGAAAGGCATATCCTCGGGTGAGTATTGCTTGCGGCCCTCGGCCATTGCCTCCGGATTGGTAACGTATCTTTTATCCTGGATGCCGCCGTTCTCGGCAACCTTTATCTCATCCCTGTTGACGCTTGCATAGATATGATAGATGTCGCCGCGGTAGTATGCGTAGACCCTGGCGTCAAACATTGATGTGGACTGGCTCGTGTATCGGCCGCGTCCCAACAGGTAATCCATGTCAAAGCCTATGCCCACCTTCTTGTTGAAATTGGCGGCAAAATAGCCCTTGATGCGTTCCTCACCCGTACGGCGGTTTCCTCCTTTGTAGTAGTCAATGCTTACGTGAGGTGACTTGGCATCGGTAAACCGGAAATCGGGCGCATCCTTGATCCAGAAGTCATAGGGGGCGTCAAAGATGAAATCCTTGGGAGTCTCACGCTCAAACCACAGACGTGACAGACGGGGAGAACCCATATTGCCCAGATGACTGTATGTGCCGTACATGCCCTCGGTAAGGTGTACGTTATGGAATGAGTGGTGGAGTGTATCGGGCTCAATGATATCAGGCAGTCCGGTTTTGGTATTGATGACCCACTGGTAATAGTCCTTGGATACGGTGCGCTCCACGACTGTAGAGTCCTTGCCGGGTTCCACGTTCATGAAACCGTCCATGGTCTCGCCAAAAAAACCGTCCTGATTCTGTGAGAGCGTACTCTGTGCGTCAAGCGTCTGCATGACAAACAGCAGTGCTGTAAACAGTAACGGGCAGAGATACTTAAACGGTGTTTTTGCGGACATCTTACGGAATGAGTCTGAGTATATATTCGGCAACCTTGATAATCAGTGAAATTACGCAGGCAATATAAAAGGGAGTGGAACCTAAAGATCCGCTCCATTGCAGTATGAACAGGATGGTGGTGACTGCCGCACCGGCCAGGAACAGGGTGTTGAGCGCGTATCGGGCCTTCTGGATGTTGTCGGAGTTTCCGGCGCGGGGCTTGCGGCGGGGTGCTGTGCGTATCTTGCCGGTCACGTCATATGCGGCGCGGCTGTCCATATCGGACAATACGGTGTATGCCTCAGTGATGCGCGCATCGTCAGGGTTCTCAGCAATAAGACGATTGTAAGCCTCCTTTATCTGAGAATCCGATGCGGTCTCATCCACACCCAGTATGTCGTAGAGCTCTTTACGGGACATCAGGTTCAGATATTGTCTGATATTGCGTCAACTGCCTTCTGGAACAGCTGGTCCTTAAGGTCTATGGTCTTGACGCGGAATTTTCCGGTGCTCTTGAGGAACTTGGTTCCCTTGCGGTTGTATGCCTCCTTGTCAGTGATCCACTCCTCGGCGCTGAATCTCTGGCCGCCTCCTTCACGTCCCTCCTCATAGCGGTAGTTGATATCGGTCATCTTCATGGTGAAGACGCCGTTCTTTACGGCAACGGAGAAGTTGTAGGATATTTTTGATTCATCGGCCACGATTGCCGTGCGCTTGAATACTATGGTCTGCTCAACGTGGAATATGAAACGGCGGGTGGAGGCATCCTCATTCAGGATACGTCCGTCATGTGCGTAGGGGATTGCAAAACGTCCCTTGGCCCAGTTCATGAGGAGAGTGTAGCACTGGTCCTCGGTCATGCCCTCCGGGATGTTGAATGACTGGGTAAAGACTACGTTGCCGTTTTCATCGGTAGTGACTGCGCCCTTGCCGTATTTGGGGTTGAGTTCATCCTGCTCCTTGGCGAATGAGAAAACTGATACGAGAATGGCTGTAATTGTCAGTATTATTTTTTTCATAAGTGTACCTTATTTAATATACAGCACAAAAATAGTCATTTTTGCCGATAATGTCCCAGGCCGTTCGGTATTATTGGACTATGGGTAATGATTTAACAAGAGAGTGTGCCTATAGGGTGCTGCAGGGCCGATTTTTGCCCGTTTTACCCATTGTATAGAAATTTTTGACATTTTTTTTAAAAAAAGAAGCCTGAATCTTTGCAACAAACGGATTTAGTATTATTTTTGCGTCAGTATGGATTTTATTTTATCATAATCATTTCAATAACAAACAACTATGGAGAAGATTTTGAAAGAGGCTGCTGAGCTTTACGCAGCATTTGCTAAGGACGCAAATTCACAGATCGAGAAGGGTAACAAGGCTGCCGGTACACGTGCACGTAAGGCATCTCTGGAGCTTGAGAAGCTGATGAAGGAGTTCCGTAAGGCTTCACTCGCAGCTGCAAAGTAAATTTCTAAAACAGTATTAAAAAGGGACGCAATTTTTTGCGCCCCTTTTTTTGTTTTAGAAATTTACTTTGCAGCTGCGGTGAAGCCGGACCTCCGGGACGGAGGTCCCTTCCATTTTTTTAGTTTGCTTCGCAAACGCGCTCACTCCGTTCGCTTGCCGGCCTTCCAGGCCGGGTAACGGCGGAACGCCGTTATGTCCAGCCAATGAATTGGCTGGCTACCCTTATCCAATGCCTACGGCATTAATCTGTGCCTTTAGGCACATAATCGGGGTAGCCAGCCGTTTTAACGGCTGGGTTATTCCAGATATTGGGTGATGCGGCCGCTGATCTGGAGGAGGGAGATCTCGCAGACTTTGGTGTCGTACTGGGCTTGGAGGAGGCTCTCCTCGGCATCCAGGAGGGATTTCTGGGCCTCACGCATCTCAAGACCTGAGAGGTTGCCAAGCAGGTAACGCTCCTGGGCAATCTCCATGGTCTCCTGGGCGGCTTTGAGGTTCTGCTCCTGCAGTTCCAGCAGCATCAGGTTGTTCTGGTAAGCCTGCCAGAAATCATCCAGGTTGGCGCGGAGCTGCAGTTCCAGCTGATTGATGGTGATATCGGCCGTGAGTTCATCCAGACGGGCGTTACGCTCCTGTACACGCTGCTTGCCTGTAACCAGGTTTATGCCCATGGTTGCGCCGAATGACGGTCCCCAGTTGGTGCGCTCTGTGTAGGTGCTGTTGCCGTAGATGTTATGCGATACGCCGTATGATGCGTTCACCTTAAGATACGGATAGTTTCTGGCCTGAACGGTGCGGCGGTCCAGCTGTGCCAGCGTACGGTTGCTCTCGGCACGCAGCAGTGAGGCGTTGGTTTTCATCATATCCTCATAGAGCGACTCGTAATCAAGTCCTGAAAGCAGGGTGATTGCGGTATCGGCAGCAACATGCTCGGTACGCAGGTCCTGGTTTGACATGAGCCTGTTTATACGGATGTTGGCCGATGCCAGCGACTCATGCTGCTTAAGGCTCTTGGCGCTGTCGGCATTGAAGTAGACCTGGGCCTGCTGATAGTCCAGACGTGAATTTCCGCCCATGTCATAACGCTCGCTGGTTATGCGCAGACGCTCGCGTGAGAGTGATGTGGCATAATCCAGATTCTTGAGGTGGATGGTCTGCTTTACCAGGTTGTAGTACTCGGTGGTAAGGCTGGCTATGTAATCCTCAATGGTGATGCGGGTCTGTATGGTGCTTTGGTTGTGGAGCTCATCCAGACGGCTGCGGGTGGCCTGTATGCTGAATCCGTCAAAAAGAGTCCAATCGGCACGTATCTGGGCACTGACAGTGTGGTCCAACACATCGCGGTTGGAGACCGATGAACCATTGGAAGCGAGCGTGGCGTCATTGCTGGAGAGTGATCCGGAGTAACTGCCAGTGGCGCTGACCGTAGGTGAACCGCCGGCATAAAGCCATGAGTCATTGTTGGCGGCCTTCTCCTCAGAGATGCTGACCAGTCTTATCTGATAACTGTCACTGATGCCTTTCTCAAGGCAATCCTTAAGAGTCATGATCTGAGCCTGTGATGCCAGACTGACAGACAAGGCTGCAATAGCCAGTGTTATTCTATGTGGTTTCATTCCTTTTTCTTGCGGGTTTTACGGTCAGTTGAAATGTAGCTGTATATGGCCGGAACAATATACATGGTAAAGAATGTGGAGATGAGCATACCGCCTACAACGGCTGTACCCATAGCCACACGTCCGGCGCTGCCCTCACCGTGTGCGAACATAAGCGGCAGCAGACCCAGCATGGTTGATGTACTGGTCATGAGGATAGGTCTGAGACGCTGTATTGATGCGTCACGGATGGCAATGAACTTGTCAATTCCGGCCTCCTGCTTCTGGTTTGCAAACTCCACGATCAGGATACCGTTCTTGGCCACAAGTCCTATGAGCATGATAATACCGATCTCACTGAAGATGTTCATGGTCTGACCGCCTCCGCGCAGGAATACCAGTGCTCCGAACACAGCCAGAGGCACGGTGATCATTACGATAAGCGGATCCTTGAAGCTCTCGAACTGGGCAGCCAGGATCAGGTAGATAAGCAGCAGAGCCAGACCGAATGCGAACAGCAGGCTGTTGGAGCTTTCGCGGAAGTCCTTTGACTCACCGGTAAGTGCGGTACGGAAGGTGTCATCCAGAGTCTCCTTGGCAATCTTGTCCATCTCATCGAGCGCCTGACCAAGGGTGTAGCCCTTACCCAGTCCGGCCGATACGGTGGCCGATACGAACCTGTTGTAACGGTACAGACGCGGGGGAGCGATATCCTCCTTGAGGTCTACAAGGTTCTCCATCTGTATCATGCTGCCGCCACCGCTGCGCATGTAGATGGACTTGAGCGCCTGGGTGGTGTTACGCTGCTGGCGATTTATCTCACCGATTATATCGTACTGCTTTCCGTTCATGTAGAGGTAGCCCATTCGCTGGCCGCTCAAGCCCCACTGCAGTGTCTGCGCGATATCACGGGTGCTTACGCCCAGCAGGTTGGCCTTCTCACGGTTGATCGATATGCGGACCTCGGGCTTGGAGAACTTAAGGTCTGCATCGGCCATCTGGAAGGCGGGGTTCTCATTTACACGGGCCAGGAATGTGGGCAGTACATCCTGCAGTTTCTCGATGTTGGTGGCCTGCAGTACGTAACGTACCGGCATTCCGCCACGGCCGCCTGCAAATGACGACTGCTGCTGCACGAATGAGCGGGCATCGTTCTCACGACGGACTGCGGCGCTCAGTTTCTCAAACACCTCCATCTGCGAGTAGCTGCGCTCATTTATGTCCTTAAGGGTAATCTGAATATTACCGCCGCCCGATGATACTCGTGCGGTAACGAACTTGGCATCGGGCATGATTGAATCGACAACGTCATTTATGCGCTCGGTGTAGTCACGCATGTACTCGTAGGTTACGCCCTCGGGGCCCTGAGTGCGGACGGTTACCTGTGAACGGTCCTCCATAGGCGCCATCTCGGACGGGGTCTTGATCCACATCCATGCGGCGAATCCCAGTGCCAGGACCATGGTGGCAACGGTTATCCATCGGTTCCTGAGGATGAACTCCAGACTCTTGCTGTAGTATTTGTTCAGGCCGTCAAAGAAGGGCTCTGACCATGCGTAGAAGGCGTTTTTCTTTTCACGGCGCACCAGGATCTTGGTGGAGAGCATGGGGGTGAAGGTGAGGGCGGCGAATGTGGAGATCACCACGGCGCCTGCAATCACGAACGCGAACTCACGGAACAGACGGCCCGTCTGGCCCTGCATGAATACGATAGGAACGAATACGCAGAGCAGTGTGATTGAGGTCGATATGATGGCAAAGAGAATCTCACGCGAGCCGTCTATGCCGGCCTGCAGCGGGGTCATGCCTTTCTCAATGCGGTTGTAGATGTTTTCGGTCATAACGATGGCGTCATCGACCACAAGTCCTACCGACAGCACCACGGCAAGCATTGAGAGCACGTTGATACTGAATCCCAGCATGTACATCACAAAGAATGAACCCACGATTGAAACCGGGATTACAAGGCAGGGGATAAGGGTTACACGCCAGTCACGCAGGAACAGGAAAATGATGAAGATAACCAGTATGAATGCCTCGTAGAGGGTGGTCTTTACCTCATTGATACTGGCGCGGATGAATCGGGTGTTGTCAAATCCGTACTCGTAACCCACGTCCTCGGGGAGGTCCTTCTCCATCAGTTTCATGCGGTCATAAACGGCGTTGGCAATGTTGATGTGGTTGGCGCCCGGCTGCGGGGTGACTGCCACACCCACCATGGGAATGCCGTTCATCTTCATGTAACTCTTTATGTCGCGCGGGCTGAGCTCGGCCTGACCTACGTCACTGAATCGGATTACCTTGGTGCCGTCATGCTTTATGACCAGGTTGTTGAACTCCTCGGTGGTGTGCATCTGGCCCAGGGTGCGGATCTCAAGCTCGGTGGTGTTACCCTCAATGGTACCTGACGGCAGCTCCACGTTCTCCTTGTCAAGGGCGTTCTTTACGTCCATGGGGGTGATGCCGTAACCGGACATCTTGACGGGGTCCAGCCACAGGCGCATGCAGTAACGCTTCTCACCCCAGATCATTACGGAGCTTACGTCCTGGATGGTCTGGAGCTGCTCCTTTACCACAAGGTCGGCCAGCTCACTCAGCTCCAGCAGCGAGCGCTTATCGGAGTGGAGGGCAACCATGAGGATTGGCATGGCGTCGGCATCGGCCTTGGATACGGTGGGGGGATCGCAGTCACGAGGCAGCATTCGCTGGGCGCGCGATACCTTGTCACGCACGTCGTTGGCGGCGGTCTCAAGGTCTACGGAGAGCTCAAACTCTACGGTGATGCGGCTGCTTCCGTACTGGCTGACCGATGAGAGCGAGCGGATACCGGGGATACCGTTGATCTGCTGCTCCAGCGGCTCTGTGATCTGATTCTCAATAACCTCGGCGTTGGCTCCGGGGTAGGAGGCCGATACCGATATGATGGGGTTATCTACCGACGGGTACTCGCGGACACCAAGGCTGGTGTAACCAACGATACCGAACAGTATTATTATGAGCACCAGCACTGTTGCAAGTACCGGGCGCCTGATACTAAGTTCAGAGATGTTCATGGGTGCGGCGGGATTATTTGAGTTCAACCCTCATTCCGGTACGCAGCTGCATGGTGCCGCTGGTGATTACGGTGTCGCCTACATTCAGGCCGCTCAGCACCTGTACCATGGCATCGGTACGCAGACCTTTGGTGATCTCCTGCGGGATGGCCTTGCCGGCCTTGTAGAGGAACACCTTGTCAATACCCATCTCAGATATGATTGCCTCGCTGGGGACAGCCAGGGCGTTATCGAATGTGCGGGTGTTCAGGGTTACGCTTACGTATCGGCCGGGAACCAGCTTGCCGCCTACGTTGTCGTAGATGGCACGAACCAGATAGGTGCGGGTGCCCTGGTCAACCTTGGAGTTGGTGGCGTATACCTGTGCGGGGAATACCTCGTCAATGCCCTCGACCGTGAAGGTCAGCTTGGCGCCGTTCTGCAGCACGCCGGCGTAACGCTCCGGGATGGCGAACTCAACCTTGAGTTTCTCTGTGTTGGTAAGTGTGGCTACGTTTATGCTGGGTGAAGCATAGGCACCTACGCTCACCTGACGCAGACCTATGATTCCGTCAAACGGAGCCTTGAGCTCAGTCTGGTCCAGCTTGGCGCGGCACTCTTCTATATCGGCCTGCAGTTTGTTGAAGTTGGCCTCGGCTTCCTGGTATGCCTCCTTACTTACGGCCTCCTTCTCGTAGAGCGCTTTCTGGCGGGCCAGACGGTCCTCGGTTGACTGATACTGGGCCTCAAGCTTCTTGAGCTGGGCCTGCAGGGGAGCGTCGTTGATCTTGGCCAGAACCTGACCTTTACGTACTTTACTGCCCTCTTCAAAGAATATATCGGTAATCTTGCCCGATGTCTCGAAAGAGAGGTTTACCTCCTCATTTGGAATGAGGCTACCGCTGATGTTGATTCCGTCCACAAGTTCTGTGGGCTTCATGATTGCGTAGCGTACCAGTAAGGTTTGGCCGCCGCGACCCAGTGCTGCTGCAGGGCCTCCCATGGCTCCGGGCATCGGTCCGGCAGGAATATCACTGTTTTTCTTAGGTTTGAAACTGATAATGCCCCATACAGCAAGGCCTATCACGATAACGGCAATAAGCACACGTTTGGTTGTCTTATTCATGTTGAATTGAAGTGGTTTCTTATTAGAACCACAAATTTACTGAATTGACACCTTTTTACTGCGCGCGTACGTGTACGTTAACGTTTTTTAAGTGGAAAAGGGGAAGGTTTAGCTCGACGAAGTCACTGTCCCCTTTTTCACATTTCAAAATCCAGGCAGCTGCGCTGGACGGTGTAGGGGCGGACTTTGGTGTCGGCCACTGCAACGTGGGCGGGATGCTTGGCGTATGCCTTGAGGGCGTCATAGCTCTCCAGGGTGCTGTCCAGCATGACATCGGCATTTGATGAATCTAATCGGCCGTCAATCTGAACCTTCACGTCAATCAGTCCGGGAACCTTTCCAACCAGTCCCTCGAGACCCTCCTTGATACCGGCCTTAACGGCCTTTTTCTCTACTTCCGATAACTCCGGATTCAATGTCCAGAGAATAATGTGCTTTACCATAATCTATTGAGTGTTATTTAATTAGCGAAATTGCTTTGCGGCAGTTGACCTTGTCTTTATCGGTCAGTTGCGGGTGCATTACAGTACCGCCGCGGTCTATGGTCTTGACGATCTTGAAACCCGCGTATCGGCATATCTCACGCATGGCGCGAATGGCACCGCGAGACTGCTTGAACCATACGTTCCAGGGCCATGGAGTGGTGCAGGTGCTCAGCAGAATGCATTTCTTGCCCTTTAGGAGCGGCTCCGGGAAACGTGGGGTGTCGCGCATCATGCCGTATACCATACGGTCAAACAACAGTTTCATCTGGCCCGGAATGTTGCCCCAGTAACAGGGTGCGCCCATTATGACGGCATCGGCCTGCTGTAAAAGCTTTATCACACGCTGTGAATCATCGTCGCCAAGCACGCATTTGTTTTTGGTGCGGCATACCATGCAGCCTATGCAGGGTTTTACGTTGAGGTCATTAGTGAACACGGTCTCCACGTGGTCACCGCGACTCTCCGCCTCACAGCGCATTATATCCAGCATCTGTGATACCAAACCCTTCTTGCGGGGGCTTCCGTTTATGATAAGTACGTTCATAGTTTAACCTGATGTAAAATGTGGAAAAGGGGACAGTCCCCTTTTCCACACTGCGGATTTGTTAATCATTTCCTTTGGCTAGCTCAATCACAGGCTTTAGGGCGTCAAAGTTTACAAAATCAACAGCTTGGCCGTAGGTTTCCTTGATGGCACGGGCTTCGGCCGTCAGTTTGTCGTCGGGAGTCTTTATGGCTTGGGAGTACATCAATTTCATCAGGATTCTATGGCCCAGGCCCAGCTTGGCGTAGTCGATGGCGCCACGCAGGTGGAATATCCTGTCGTCGTTACAGATATCGGCCGATACAAACTGACGGATGGCGCCCCTGATGTTGCGCACGAATAAGGGGTCAGTGGGATCAGTCATGCCAACAGTGACGATGATTACCTCCTGGCCGGCTCTGAATCCTTGAGCCGTCTTCTTAAGGCCCATGATTCCGCCGGCGTAGATGGCGCCCACGTAAATAATGCGCTCAAACTGCGCTATGTCCTTGACTTCCTTGAAGTTCCTGGCCTCGATGCCTGTAATCTGAGCCAGCCGCTCGGCATAACGTTTGGCGGCCCCGTGCAGGCTTGCGTATATAATGATCTGCTTCATATCTTTTGCAAAAGTACAAAATGTGGAAAAGGGGACAGTCCCCTTTTTCACATTTTTCTGGCGCGGAAGTAGAGCATGGCGCCGTCGGTGTAGAATTCCTGGATGTCGTAGTAGGGAGCCAGGCGGCGGCGAACGTCATCGGCTGTGTCAAAGGGCGGTGTGAACCATCCCATGCGGGCCATGACGGTGCGGGCCAGCCAATCGGCGCGCTTGAGCTGACCGGCAATGTAGAAGCAGGCCAGCAGCTCGCCGCCTTTCTTAAGGGTGCGCCTTATCTCGGCATATGCCCGGCTCTTGTCGGGGAACACGTGCAGGCCGTTCATGCAGAGCACCGTATCAAACGTGCCGTCGTCAAAGGGTAGGGCACCAACGTCACCCTGCATCAGCTTTACGTTACTGATTCCGGCCTCGCTCAACCGCTCTTGAGCCCGCTCCAGCATATCCGTGCTGTAATCCAGACCTGTTATCTGCGCCTTTGTCATGCGCTTGTATTTATCGGCCGTAAAGACTGCGGTACCCACGGGCACGTCGAGCAGCTTGCCGTCAAAGTCATCGGGGATCCAATCAAGCACCCTGCGCGCAATCTCGTTGTCGTTGGTGCCACCCCAGAGCAGCCTGAAATACAACCGGCTCCACCATTTGCTCTGCGTGAGCGCATCATCATAAAACTTCTTGCTGAACTTGTACGATTTTTTGATTTTGTCTGCCATAATCATTCCAATTGCTTATTCTGGCAGCAAAATTAGGCCGATGCCCGCGCAACCGGGTTGCAAAAAATGTGGAAAAGGGGACAGTCCCCTTTTCCACATGGAATAACCGGTGTCCGAACCTATTTCCTTTTGTTGTATTCGATGGTAGATTCTGCTACTCCTCTTTGCTCCGGTTCAAAAGATGTGTACTCACTATTGTAGGTAAGTGCTGATTTGATAAGATCTATTTCCAGTGCCGATTCAATTTTGGAGATCGTTTCCAGACTTAGATTTTCCTTTCCCTTGAGCACTTTTGATATATACTGCTGGGTACACTCCATCTTCTGGGCCAAAGATGTTTGAGTCATATGGAGTTCATCCATTCTTGACAACATCCTGATTGCAATATACCGTGAATAGCGCAGCCAATCCCTATTAGCCCTGCGCCATTCTGCATCCTCCCTCCAATGCGATGGAGTTTCAGACTGATGCGCCTTCAGATAGTCTATAACCTTGCTCATTGCGTTTGTAATAAATCAATAAAACCTTCAGAATCAACTACTCCTTCCGATATCAGATGATTCCTAACCAATTCCATCTTCTGCAACTCTGCAAGCGTGTGTTCTCTTTCTTGCATAGTAGCAGTAAGCTTAATAGCACCACCAGTGATGATATATGCACTATCTCCAACTTTTATGGCGTAAATACGCAACCATGAACTGTGCTGTGCCGGTTCTCCTTTGGCTTTCTCCTTCCCTAATAGGACATCGCCGGTCCTTGATGGCTCAAGTGGCCTGAATACTTGTTCCAGATTTGATTCTAACGCCAAATCCAGAATCAGACACTGTAATTTGTCTGCATTGTCAATGGTCTCGTATATCGCCTTATCAATATTTGTAATCTTAAAGTGTTTATTCAAATCATTCTTGTTCTGAAAGAAAAAGTCCCGCAGCCAAATAGGATCACTCCATTGATCAAAAGCTTGATAAAAAGCATTGTCCTCCTCGCCGTCATATCTGACTGCCCACAAAGTGTCTGGTATTATTGAATCAAATGTCATAATTGTTGTTTTTGCAAAGATATATAATAATAATAAAAATACAACTGATAAGTTGTAATTTTTTCATGGGACGCCATCCCCACCGTGGCACAAAGGGGACAGTCCCCTTTTCCACATGGCCGATGTTTAATTAGGACCGATGTCCGATATTTGGGCAGATGTGCGATGTTTCCAAGCACCGCCGGACATTCGCATTGGGGAGACAACGCTCCGAGGCTACTCCGCCTCCCCTCCGGACCCTAAACGGCAAACTCCTCCTTATCCGACCACTTCGTGGCCGGAACGTTCGTCAAACAAGTGCCGTTCTTAACGGGATCCTCCAGGGGGCTCCGCTTACGCCTCTCCACAATGCTCCCCAATCCGAACGTCCGGCTCCTGCAACTGGAAACAGTATCAAACTATTTATTTATCTTTGAGCACTACTGATTCTGTAATTATAAAGATTAAAAGTATATGGGATTCTTTAAAAGATTATTTGGCGTATCAGATGAAGAGCAGCATAAAGCCAACAGTGATAACCTTAATGGTATTTTTGACAATTCTGATGAAGACTCATTTGGAGTTTCAGAAAAAAACTATGCATTAGCAAAGGTTCGTGTTCAAGGAATAGAGAATCTTGATCAGGATGATAGAGACTATATCATCAATGAACTGGAAGAAGATACCCACGTTTATCTACGCAATGAATTTGATAATCCTAAAGATTGTCATGCATTGCAAGTATTATATCATAGCCACCTTATTGGATATATTGATAAGAACAAATCCAAGTTGGTTCATTCTTATCTCCGTGAGAGTAAAATAGGCGCAGTTGTAATCTCAAAAATTAAAAGTAAGGATTTCTCAATTAATGTTGAACTCAATATATTCTATGAAGATCCTCGTGGAGAAGAGTGGGTACCTTCACAACCTGAGAATCGTCAAGTAAGTGTGCTCGAGACAGAATTTTGGATAGGTCAGGAAGATTGGTCTAAGGACTGGTTTATGGATGTCTGTACAAATGAGTTATTGTACAAGTATAATGATATGTATGATGATACCGTAGATGAGGATGAAAGAAATACCGTGGATGTGGAACTTTTATTATGGATCAATAGTTATTTAGATGGAACATGTATTACACGGAAGGGATGTAATCATTATCTGGAAAGACTAGAATCAGATTGTGCCAAGAAGGTACTGATGAAAAGAATAGAGTCTTATTTGGAACACAAGGGCTATCACTTTGCTGATAAGGAACTGTTTTCTGATGATAACGAGGTGGACTAAAAATTTCGCCGCAAAGGGGTCGTTTCGTTTTGCGGCGTTTGACGCATTGTTAAACGACCCCTTTGCGTCACTTTTGAGGTGATTCCTTCGTGTGATGTTTATTGTGCTTTGAGCTGCTCCAGGGCGCGGCAGAGCTGGTCGGGGCAGGAGGTGCCTTTGCCGCCGCAGTCTATTCCGTTGAGGCGGGCTATTACGTCATCTATCTTTTGGCCGGCTACCAGGCGGCTTATGCCCTGAAGGTTGCCGTTGCAGCCGCCCAGGAACGCTACCTGCTGGATTACATCGTCATCACTGGCCACTACGTCTATCATTAGTGAGCAGGTTCCTTTTGTTCTGTATTGTATGTGTTTCATATTGGGTGCAAAGATAAGAAATGTTACCTTTACAAATACTAAGTGTTTGCAATGTTGAATTGTAATACCAAGACACTATTTGCTAACTTAAACAACATCTTTTTATGAAAAACGAAGAACAAAATCAGATTGTGATTTATGAGACAGAGGATGGTCAAACTCAGATTGATGTCCTGCTGGAGGGTGAGACTGTGTGGCTGACACAGGCACAAATGGTTGATTTATTTCAAACCACAAAACAAAACGTCAGTTTACATGTTGGAAATGTATTCAAAGAAGGAGAACTAGAGGAAACAGCAACAGTCAAGAAATACTTGACAGTTCAACAGGAAGGAAAAAGGAAGGTATCCCGTAATGTCAAATATTACAATCTTGACGTTATAATTTCTGTTGGTTACCGTGTAAAAAGTAAGCGCGGAACTGATTTTCGTATATGGGCCAGACAGATTTTGAAGGATTATCTTGTTAAGGGTTATGCCGTAAATCAACGAATTCATAGAGCGCAGATTACTGAGCTGCGTCAGCTAGTGAGTATGCTTGGTCGTGTGCATCGGAACGAAGCACTAAGCTCCGAAGAGAGTGAGGCCTTGTTTGAGGTCGTAACGGACTATACCTATGCACTTGATACGCTTGATGATTATGACTACCAGCGACTGTCCATCGGCCAAACTACTAAAGAGGAGCCGTTTCATGCTACATATGAGAATGCGATGGAGCAGATAACTCGCCTTAAGAGCAGGTTTGGAGGTTCGGCTTTGTTTGGCAACGAAAAGGATGAATCGTTCAAGAGCAGCATAGGGCAGATCTATCAGACTTTTGGAGGGCAGGAACTGTATCCCAGTGTGGAGGAGAAAGCTGCAATGTTGCTTTATCTGGTAACAAAGAATCACTCATTCAGTGACGGTAACAAACGTATAGCTGCAACTCTTTTCTTGTGGTTTTTGAACAATAACAACGTATTGTATAACCCAGACCATACAAAGCGTATAGCCGATAATACACTCGTGGCCATTACTTTGATGATTGCAGAAAGCCGGACTGAGGAGAAGGATATTATGGTGAAGGTTGTTGTGAACCTAATCAATAGGAACAACTGAAAATGATACCATAGTGCGCCGCAAAGGGGTCGTTTCGTTTTGCGGCGTTTGACGCATTGTTAAACGACCCCTTTGCGTCACTTTAGCCGGCCAAAATCATTCCAGCCGGACTGGAGTTTGCCGTTGTGGGTGTCTTGTATCAGTTTTTCCAGAGTCTTTTGGGCGTACTCGGGGCGGTTGGTGTGCTGATAGTGCTGGATCCGGTCGGCTTTTATGCGTTTGTAGGTTTCGGGG